>Ga0123355_10000437_pt1 | contig 54909 bp, 50 predicted proteins | sample TergutEmb28metaG_3_FD_89872 | JGI IMG/M metagenome (GOLD analysis project Ga0123355, IMG submission 89872) | Embiratermes neotenicus P1 segment gut microbial communities from Petit-Saut dam, French Guiana - Emb289 P1 | ecosystem: Host-associated > Arthropoda: Insects > Digestive system > Gut ... | reverse complement strand
TAGTAGCTGTGTAGTTTTGAGAGAATAAAGTCTCTATAAGATTTCGGTGACGATAGCGGAGGGGTCACACCCGTTCCCATTCCGAACACGGAAGTAAAGTCCTCCTGCGCCGATGGTACTAGGGGTTTCCCTGGGAGAGTAGGTCGTTGCCGATTTAATTTTTTTCTTTAAACTCCGAAAGTTTCCAAAGAAACTTTCGGAGTTTATTTTTATGTATGAATAAAGCTTGCTAGTATAGTAAAATGTTGAATGTAGCTAGTAGATAAATTTAAGAAGGTGTAGAAAATGGTTTTGGCAAATGCCACAAAAAAAGGGTTGCTCAATGGTGTTCGATTAACATACGATATAGCAAAAATTATTATCCCAATCTATATTGCCATGAGTTTTTTGGAAGCTATAGGTGTACTAGAAATGGTAGCCTTGGCAGCAGAACCTCTTATGAGCCTATTTGGCTTGCCGGGAGAATTGTCACTGGCTCTTGTGTTGGGTAATGTTTTAAATATATATGCAGCACTTGGAGTAATTGTTGCTGTTGGAGTAGATGCGAAGCAGCTGACTATTATATCAGTAATGCTGCTTTTTTCTCATTCATTGCCCATTGAGCTTAGTATAGCAAAAAAGACGGGCGTACGTGTTGCAGGGATAGCTATTCTAAGGATTGGTGCTGCAATTATTAGTGGCATTGTGCTAAATATTATTTTATAGATATGGTAGAGGTGGAAACGTGGAATTTATTTTAGATACAGCCATAGATGGATTAGTTGGCAGCTTGAGAAGTATGGCCATAATTGCCATGATTATAATTCCCATTATGGTCTTTATTGAAATTCTAAGGGCATACTCAGTTCTTGAAAAAACATATTTTATCTTGCAACCATTACTTAAGCTTTATAAGCTTCCCAAAGAAGCTGCTCTTCCTTTAATGGCTGGGCTTATTTTTGGGTTAACATTTGGAGCAGGATTGATACTCCAGGCTGTACGTGAAGGTCATTTGTCAGGAAGGGACATACTTGTTATAAATGTTTTTTTGGCTTTATGTCATTCCTTGATAGAAGATACTCTTTTGTTTGTAGCCCTTGGAGCAAGTGCGGTTACATTGATTAGTGTGAGATTGGTTTTTGCACTAATAATAACTTTTATGTTGGTACGTTATTATGACCGTATAATAGCATTAACTAATAAATTTGGAGTTAATAAAACTAAGGATATGCAAGAAGTAAATAAGGAATAATAAAAAGAGCTATGTGCTCTTTTTTTGTTAAATTCCCTCGTATTTTGAAGTTGCATAGATTTCCATATTTAGGTGATAATATAATTAAGGTCAGGAAAGGTCAAAAGGTTATAGAAGGTCAGACATATTAAAAGGGGTGTTATATGTCTAGTTTAGCTAATAAAATACAGAAGTATATAAACGAATTACTGTCTAATAGCAAAGAAGGGTATATTGAATTGCAAAGAAATAAGTTAGCTGAACAATTTGTATGTGTTCCGTCTCAAATAAATTATGTCCTTAGAACTAGATTCACTGTTAAGCAAGGGTATGTAATTGAAACACAGCAGGGTGGCGGAGGTTATTTGAGAATTATTAAGTTGTCATTGAAAAATGAGCAGTTTCTAAATTTAGATGAAACTATTAATCAAAATGTCTCTGAGCATGGAGCTACGGAATTGATAAAAAGACTTTGTAATGAAAAGATTCTAACTCATAGAGAGATGCTAATAATTAAAGCATTGATTCAGCGAGAAACATTAGAAGAAGGTTTAAATAGAGATGAAATAAGGGCAAGATTAATAAAGGCAATGTTGATTACGTTATTGAGACAAGAATTTCAGGAAAATTAACGGGGGGTTTATATATGTTTTGTGATGAATGTAAAAAAAAACCGACAGCTGTTCATATTACTAAAATCATAAATAATGAAAAAACTGAGCTAAGCCTATGTGAAAAATGTGCAAAAAAATATCAACAAGAACTAGGTTTTAGCTTTGATTCTAATTTTTCGTTTCATAAATTCCTAACTGGCCTTTTGGAAACAGACGGAGTAAATGCAAATGTAGAAAATCAGTTAGCAGAGTATTTAAGGTGTGAGAAATGTGGTGCATATTATAATCAATTTCAACAAAGTGGCAGGTTGGGGTGTGCAGGCTGCTATGGCAAATTTAGTAATAAATTAAATGTACTGATGAAAAGAGTTCATGGGAGCGATGTGCATATAGGTAAATTTCCTAAAAGGTCAGGGTATGACTTGCGTATAGAGCAAGAAATTAAAAATTTAAGAAATGAGCTACAGTCTTTAGTGATGGCAGAAGAATTTGAAAAAGCTGCTGAAGTAAGGGATGAAATTAGGAAATTGGAGAAAAGTATTGAACCGGAAGGGGAAATATAATGGATAAAGAAAAATTGCTTTCTTTAGGAGATAAGTGGATTACAGAGGAAGGTGATTATTCAGACATTGTTATCTCTAGCAGGATAAGGCTAGCAAGAAATTTATTAGACTTGCCTTTCCCGCAGCTAATGAAACAAGAAGATATTGATCTCCTCTTTCAAATGACTTCAAACGGCATTGAAGGAATACAGCCAAAACTGGAATTATGGCAACTAGAAGACTTGAGCAAGCTAGAAAGAAGAATACTAGTTGAAAAGCATCTTATTAGTCCGGATCACTCAGAAAAAGGTCAAGGGGCTGTATTACTTAATAACGATAGATCAATTAGCGTAATGATTATGGAGGAAGATCATTTAAGAATACAAGTTATTTTACCCGGATTAGATCTATCAAAGGCTTTTAAAATGGCAGATGAAATAGATGATCTGTTGGAGGAGAAATTGGATATTGCTTTTGATGAAAAATATGGCTATTTAACTTCATGCCCCACCAATGTAGGTACCGGTTTGAGAGCATCTGTAATGCTTCATTTACCAGGTTTGGTTCTTACAAAACAGGCAAGTAGAATATTATCTGCCCTTACGCAGGTTGGTGTGGTTGTACGGGGTATTTATGGAGAAGGAACAGAAGCATTGGGAAATTTGTTTCAGATATCTAATCAAATAACTATTGGTCGTAATGAGGATGAAATTATAGATAATCTTTACAGTATCGTTTTAAAAATAATAGATCAAGAAAAGGCTGCACGAGCATTATTGGCAAGAGAAATTGAAATAGCATTAGAGGATAAAATATATAGAGCGTATGGTATATTGACAAATGCAAGGACTATCACTTCAGAGGAAGCATTGTCTTTGTTATCTGATCTAAAGCTAGGTATTGATTTGAAAATCATAGATGGTATTGAAACTAATACCTTTCAAAAAGTCATGATTAGTATGCAACCGTCATACTTACAGTATTCCATAGGTAAAGAAATGTCAGCAGCAGAAAGAGATGTGAATAGGTCACAAATTATAAGGAACTTATTAGCGAAAAAGAGTGAATAACCATCTTTATATAAATTAAAAGTTGGAAGCTAGAGAAGAGTTTGGGTGATAAATCCAACTTCAAAAGACTAACGACCAACGACTGAAAATGGAGGGAAATTAAATGCTTGGTAGATTCACAGAAAAAGCACAAATGGTATTGCGTTTTGCTCACGAAGAAGCTGCAGCTTTTGGTCAAAGCACAGTGGATACTGAGCACCTTTTATTAGGAATCCTTAAAGAAGGCAAAGGTATTGGTGCAATGGCACTAGCTTCTTTAAGGGTAGATATAAAAAATGTTCAAGAAGAAACAGCCCGACTTGTAGGTGAAATTGAACCTATAGTACCGGGGAAAGAAATACATATTGGACCAAGGGCAAAAAGAGTTATTGAACTGGCCTCTAAAGAAGCTAGAAATCTAGGTGTAAAATACATAGGTACAGAACACCTTCTTTTAGGTTTGATTATGGAAGATGAGGGAGTAGCATCTAAGGTTCTTGCCAAACTTAATGTTAGTGATGAAAGACTTAGAATGCAGGTGATGAAGCTTTTGGGCGGTTTTGGAGGAGCTTTTCCGGGAGGAAATCAAAGTTTTCATGATTCCTTTGGGAAATTTTCAAATCATAACTTAGCTAAAAATAGTCAACCTGATGATGGAGGAAGTTCTTCAACAGGAGCTTTGGTATTAGATAAGTATGGTAGGGATTTAACTCAATTAGCCAAAGAAGATAAGCTGGACCCTATTATTGGAAGAAGTAAGGAGATTGAGCGGGTTATACAAATTCTAAGTAGGAGGACTAAGAACAATCCTATATTAATAGGTGAGCCTGGCGTTGGCAAGACCGCCATTGCGGAGGGCTTGGCACAAAAGATTATTCATTGCGATATTCCGGAGCTTCTAAAGGATAAAAGGGTAATAACTTTGGATTTATCAGCATTGGTGGCAGGTTCCAAATACAGAGGAGAGTTTGAAGAGAGATTAAAAAAAGTAATGCAAGAAATACGGGAAACGGGCAATATTATCTTATTTATAGATGAGTTGCATACTTTGATAGGAGCAGGGGCGGCGGAAGGAGCCATTGATGCTGCTAATATTTTGAAGCCTGCTCTTGCAAGAGGCGAGATTCAATGTATTGGAGCAACTACTTTAGATGAATACCAAAAGTATATAGAAAAAGATGCGGCTTTGGAAAGAAGATTTCAACCTATAATAGTGGATGAACCTTCCACAGAAGAAGCTTTGCTTATTCTAAAAGGTTTAAGAGACAAATATGAGGCTCATCATAAAACTAAAATTACTGACGAAGCTATAGAAGCTGCTGTGAAGCTTTCAGACAGGTATATTACAGAAAGGTTTTTACCTGATAAAGCTATAGACTTAATAGATGAAGCTGCTTCTAAAGTGCGTTTAGCTTCTTATATTGCACCTCCTGAATTTAAGGAATATGGGGATAGGTTAGAGATTATTCAGCAGGAAAAACAAGAAGCAATAAACAGTCAAGATTTTGAAAAGGCAGCAAATCTCAGAGATCAGGAAAAGCAAATAAAAGAACAATTAGAAGAAATAACTGCCCAATGGAATTCTAAAAAGGGTAAAAGTAGTACACAAGTAACATCTGAGGATATTGCAAAGATAGTATCCAGCTGGACAGGTATCCCTGTATTAAGTCTTGAACAGGAAGAAACAGAAAGACTACTTAAGCTAGAAGAAATATTGCATGAAAGAGTAATTGGGCAGGATGAGGCAGTTAAAGCTATTTCCAGGGCTGTACGTAGAGCCAGAGCTGGCTTGAAAGACCCCAAGAGGCCTATTGGTTCTTTTATTTTCCTTGGTCCAACAGGGGTTGGCAAAACTGAACTTGCTAGATCTTTGGCGGAGACATTATTTGGAGATCAAGATTCTTTGATAAGGCTAGATATGTCAGAGTATATGGAAAAGCATACAGTATCAAAGCTTATTGGTGCACCACCGGGATATGTTGGCTATGACGAAGCAGGTCAACTTACCGAAGCTGTTAGAAGAAAGCCTTATAGTGTCATATTGCTTGATGAAATAGAAAAAGCACATCCCGAAGTGTTTAATATTTTACTTCAGGTGTTAGAAGATGGCAGATTGACTGATTCTAAAGGTAGAGTTGTGGATTTTCGTAATTCAGTTTTAATAATGACTTCCAATGTAGGTGCTGATCTTATTCGTAAGGAGGCGACAATGGGCTTTACCGTTGAAACAAATGAAGGTAGCTTTGAGAAGATGAAGGAAAGAATCATGAATGACTTAAAAAGAACTTTTAGGCCCGAGTTTTTGAATAGAATAGATGAAACGATTGTATTTCACTCTCTTAAGATAGAGCATATTTTGCAGATAGTGGATTTGATGTTAGAGGAGCTAAACCATAGGCTTGAAGAAAAAGGATTTTCAGTTGATGCTACCGAAGAAGGTAAAAGAAAGCTGGCAGAGGAAGGCTTTGATGAAAAATTTGGAGCTAGACCTTTAAGGCGAGCAATATTGCGGTTAGTTGAGGATAATTTGTCAGAAGGCTTGTTAGAAGGAAAATATCAAGCTGGAGATAAAGTGATAATTAAGGTAGTAGATGATGAGTTGGAGATAGAGAAAGCGTAATTAGCTGCGAGCTGTATAGGAAAAATAGAGATCAATGTCATTAGATTAAGCGGGACGCATTGATAATCGGCCTCTACAGGAACCATGCATAATGCGGGGTGTAGGGGCGGTTATTAACCGCCCGTGTACTTGTAATAGAGGGGGTTAGTGACTTTGAAAAAGACAATCTATATTTGCCAGGAATGTGGCAGTGTATCGCCCAGATGGATGGGAAAGTGTCCCGATTGTGATAAATGGGATACTTTTGTTGAAGAAATGCCTATGACAAAGGCAAAGAAGCAGGTAGTTGCATCAGCAATTAAACCTGTTTCTTTATTTGATATTTCAACTGATGAAGATAAAAGATTAGCTACTAATATTCCTGAATTTGATAGAGTTCTTGGTGGTGGTATTGTAGCCGGTTCTTTGGTGTTGGTAGGTGGAGAACCAGGCATAGGTAAATCTACTTTGCTACTACAGGCAAGCAGCAAAGTAGCTGAAAATTATGGACAGGTCCTATATGTGTCAGCTGAGGAATCAATAAATCAGATAAAATTAAGAGCTAATAGACTAAAAATACAGTGTGATAAATTGCTGATATCCACAGAAAACAATGTTGATATCATCATTGAATTGATTAGAGAGATGAATCCTAAGTTAGTTATAGTTGATTCCATTCAAACTGTGTTTTTGCCTGACTTTCCTAGTGCACCCGGTAGTGTTGGTCAGGTTAGGGAGTGTTCAGTAAAGCTAATGCATGTGGCAAAACAATTAAATATACCAGTTTTTTTAACAGGTCATGTTACAAAAGAAGGAAGCATAGCTGGGCCTAGGGTTTTAGAACATTTAGTTGATGCTGTGCTATATTTTGAAAGTTATAAACATCAACAGTTTCGTATACTGCGATCTGTAAAGAATAGGTTTGGTTCTACCAATGAAATAGGAGTTTTTAATATGACAGAATCAGGCCTTGAGGAAGTTTATAACCCTTCACAGCTATTTCTATCAGAAAGGCCTTTGGGTACCAGTGGAACCATAGTTGTATGTTCTTTAGAAGGAACCAGGCCACTATTATTAGAAATTCAGGCGTTGGTAAGTTCCACAACTTTTGGAAACCCCAGGAGATTATCTACTGGAATTGAACTTAATAGGGTACTTTTGATGATTGCTGTTCTGGATAAGAAAATTGGACTTAACTTAGCTTCAGAGGATATATATCTTAATATTGCCGGAGGAATTCGTTCTTCTGAACCATCTTTGGATCTTGGGATTTGTATTGCTATTGCTTCGGCTTTTAAAAACAAGGTAATTGATCCTCATACCTTGGTCTTTGGTGAGGTTGGCTTAACGGGTGAAATTAGGGGTATTGTGGATGTGCAAAAAAGGATTACTGAAGGAGAAAAACTGGGTTTTAAAAGGTGTATATTACCGAAAAGAAATCTTCATAATATTAAGTCCGGTGGAATAGAATTAATAGGAGTAAGCAAGGTTGAAGAGGCTCTGGAGGTTATTTTATGAGGTATAGCGTGTAGCAGAGGCATATAATATGCGTTTAGGGGCGATTATTAATGCGTCTCCTACAAGATTTGATTCTGTTGTACATCATAGGGCAATGTGTAAATGATTTCATAATAGAAGTAAAATAAAAAAGGTTCAAGAGTTGAACCTTTTTATGTAGTCTATCTAAGATTGAATTTACCTAGAGTAAGGATTTTTTCATTTTCTTTAAGTAGAACTTGATCAAGATTTAAATCTAGAGTATTACAGAGTGCTGTAATATAGAATAAGAGTTTTCCTATCTCTGTTTCAACAACGTCCTGGCAGTCAGAACACAATTGACCATCTAAGTCACTATCAAGTACATTTTTTAAATCCAATATATCAACATCTTCTGGCCATTGATGCTTCCTGGCTTCGATTTTTACACATCCACAATGAGTAACTGCCTTGATTGTAGCACGATTAACCTTAGCACTTGCCTCATCTGCTTTTGAGATAATATCAAGAATGCTTTTATGTCTTATTGTGAACTTAGCAACAGTTTCTTGAAAATCTTTACATATTTCTTGATCCATGGTATCACTCCTTTGCCAGGTTGATTATTGGGTTATCTAGCGAGTTTTTGTGTTTTCATTATACTGAGAAAAGGATTGTCTTGTCAATGAAATGGAGGAATAAGATATTACCAATTGGAAATGAGTATAATTTTTTAATTTCAAGTAAATAGAAAATAACCCAATAATAGGTAATAGAATGAATTAAACTAAACATAACTCAGTGGGGTATTAGAACAAATTAGCCAGCTGATAAATAATTTAAAAAAGTCTTGTAAAATGACTTTTGGTTAATTGACAGAATTTAAAACCTTGTGATATAATTTGCTATTTGACATAAAATCGTTATAACTGGTATAATTACTAGTATAATATGAATACCTCAAGGAGGTAGGCAGATGTTTAAGGTCGGCGACAAAGTAGTATACCCCATGCATGGGGCTGGGATTATTGAATCTATTGAAGATAGAGAAGTTTTAGGTGAAAAAAGAAGCTACTATATTATGAAAATCCCTATTGGTGATATGAAGGTTATGGTGCCTATGGATAATGTCCAAGATATTGGATTAAGGCAGATTATAGCTACCAATGAGATGGATGGAGTTTTAGGTATATTACAGGATAAGAACAGCACAATGAATGTTAGTTGGAATAAAAGATATAGAGCTAACATGGATAAGATAAAAAGTGGTAATATTTTTGAAGTCGCCGAAGTGATTAGAAACCTGACCATTAGAGATAAAGATAAAGGTTTATCCACAGGTGAAAGAAAAATGCTTGAGAACGCCAAACGAATATTAATAAGCGAACTGGTTTTGGTTAAAGATATTGCTGAAGATCAAGTTAAAGACTTATTACACGATGTGTTAGCTTAGCAAAGAGGAACTAACAGTTCCTTTTTGTTTTTTTAGAGTATCTTTGATTGAAGTAAGGATCATCTCAGCTGAGATATATACTTGCATCAATTTCCAGAAATTTGTATAATAGTGGCAATAGCTAGTTAAAATAGAGAAAGGAGGTGAATTTAGTGTTAAAGAAAATTGTAAGAACAGTCATAATGTTAATTATTGCAGCTGCATGTCTTTCAATCACTGTTTTTTTATTAGATTTAGGTATTGTTGATAATATTTCTCAGGAAGTAAAATGGGCTATTGCAGGTTTAGTGACCATCATAGCGGCATTAATAGGTTTTGTTATTGCCCCGTTAATTATCAATAGTATAATTCAAATTACAGAGTGGTTGGAAATAAAACTGCAAAAGACACATACTTATGATATTGTAGCAGGTTTAGTAGGTGTTATTATTGGACTTATTATAGCCAACTTATTAGGCATTTCTTTTTCGGCACTTCCCTTTGTAGGTGACTATATACCTATGATTGCTAGTGTTATATTCGGGTATCTGGGTTGGAGTATAGGCACCAAGAAAAGGGATGAAATTCTTTCTTTAGCAAGTATTTTTAAATTTGGGAAAGACAAACAAACAAAAACGCTTTCCAAAACCGAAAGTTATAAGATACTAGACACTAGTGTTATAATTGATGGTAGAATCTCAGATATATGTAAAACAGGCTTTGTTGAGGGAACTTTACTAATTCCCAATTTTGTCTTGGAGGAATTAAGGCATATAGCGGATTCCTCGGACGCCTTAAAAAGAAATAGAGGACGCAGAGGACTGGATATTCTTAATAAAATTCGCAAAGAATTGGATATCAAGGTTCAAATCTATGAGCAGGATATTGAAGATGTAGTTGAGGTAGACAGCAAGCTTGTTAGATTGGCTCAAATGTTAAACGGCCAAGTTGTTACAAATGATTATAATTTGAACAAAGTAGCAGAGTTGCAGGGTGTAAAGGTGTTAAATATTAATGAATTGGCTAATGCTGTAAAGCCAATAGTTCTTCCTGGAGAAGAAATGGTAATTCAGGTTATCAAGGATGGCAAAGAAAGTGGCCAAGGAGTAGCATATCTTGATGACGGTACGATGATAGTAGTTGAAAATGGCAGGAAGTATATTAATCAAACCATTCATGTCATAGTAACGAGTGTTTTACAAACAGCGGCAGGTAGGATGATTTTTGCTAAGCCAAAGGATGCTGATAAGGATAATGATGATGCAAAATCTGCCTGGGGAAGGTGAGGATAGGTGTCTAACGTAACAAGTATAGTATTGGCAGCTGGCTCAGGTAGCCGAATGGGAACAGAAGTCAAAAAACAGTATCTGCTACTGGATGATAAGCCATTATTTATACACACATTAGAAGTAATGGAAAGGCAAAAAAAGGTTACTGATGTAATATTGGTAGTTCCGTCAGTTGACCATGATTTTTGTAGTGAATTGATAAAAAAATACTCCATAAAAAAAGTGTTGTGTATAGTATCCGGGGGGGATACTAGAGGAGCATCAGTATATAATGGCTTGCAAGCTGTACCTGAGGATTCAGAATTTGTGGTCGTGCATGATGGTGCACGACCTTTTTTATCCCAGAAGCTTTTGGAAGATGTCTTGGAAGCAGCAAAAATAGAAGGGGTAGCAATAGCAGGAGTTCCTGTAAAAGATACTATTAAACAAGTTAAGCTTGATGGATTGGTTCAAGAAACCCTTGAAAGGAACTTGTTGTGGATAATTCAGACACCACAAGTTTTTCGAAAAGAAATTTTACTGGAATGCTATAAAAAGGCTCTTGAGGATGATCTGCAAGGAACAGATGATGCTTCTATTGTGGAGGCTTATGGTTATTCAGTTAAAGTAGTAATGGGTGACTATCATAATATAAAAATTACTACTAAAGAGGACTTAGAGTATGCGGAATACTTTTTGAAGAGCAATTGGGGCTCCTCGGAAGCTGTTTTTTGCCAATCGTGTAGGGGCGGTTATTAACCCCCTGCGGGCGACTACTAGTCGCCCCTACGTGGATGTATGAAAATCATTGGGTTAATATAGTATCGGTATTTGCAGTGACTTGGGGTTTTCGAGGAACTTTTCAATTCAAATGGGGGGATTAGGGTGCGTTTTGGAATTGGCTATGATGTACATAAGCTTGTGGAATCCAGAGCATTGATTATAGGGGGAGTAAAGATTGATTATCCTAAAGGCTTGGATGGACATTCAGATGCAGATGTACTTATACATTCTTTAATGGATGCGTTGTTGGGAGCGGTGGCATTACGAGATATTGGGTATCACTTTCCAGATACTGATATAAAATATAAAGGTGCCGATAGCATGGTTTTGCTAGATGCAGTAAAACAAAAAATTACGGAAGCAGGATATAAAATTAATAATGTGGATGCAACTATTCTTTGCCAAAAGCCAAAACTTTCTCCATTTATTCCACAAATGATAACTAATATTGCAAAATGCCTTGGAATAAATGATAGCTATGTCAATGTGAAAGCCACTACAACAGAGGGATTGGGTTTTGTTGGCAAAGAAGAAGGAATAGCAGTTATGTCTATAGCTTCAGTTGTGCCGATAAATAATGAAATGATATAATAATACCGACTTTCAATTGCTAAAAAGGGGGAAAATATAATGCCTGATAAGGTTAGAGTAAGATTTGCACCAAGCCCAACGGGACCTTTACATATTGGTGGTGCAAGATCAGTTCTTTTTAATTATTTATTTACAAAAGGGCAGAATGGGACTCTTGTATTAAGAATAGAAGATACAGATTTAGAGCGCTCTAGCAAGGAATCCGAGGAAAATATAAAAAATTCATTAAGATGGCTTGGGTTAAATTGGGATGAAGGAGTAGACGTTGGTGGTCCATATACTCCATATAGGCAAACAGAAAGGCTAGACATCTATGAAAAATATGTAAGTCAGCTACTAGAATCAAGGCATGCTTACAAATGCTATTGTACAGAAGAAGAGCTAGAGGAACAAAGAGAAAAGTGCAAGCAAAAAGGGGAGCTACCTAGATATCTTAATCAATGTAGAAATCTTACAGAAAAAGAACAAAATGAGCTTGCAAAGGATCGTAAGAATGTAATTCGCTTTAAAGTTCCTGAAAATGAAACTATTAGAATAGATGATAAGGTTAGAGGCATTGTAACATTTGAGTCTGACGGTATTGGGGACTTTGTTATTGTAAAATCTGATGGTATACCTACATATAATTTTGCAGTTGTAATAGATGATACGACTATGGATATAACTCACGTTATTAGGGGTGAGGAACATCTTACAAATACTCCACGCCAGATTCTTATATATAAAGCTCTGGGCTTACCTGAACCGATCTTTGCACATGTATCATTGATACTGGGAGCAGATAAGTCAAAAATGAGTAAAAGGCATGGAGATACATCTGTGGAACAGTATATAAAAAAGGGTTATTTACCGGAAGCTCTTATAAATTTCTTGGCTTTAATGGGTTGGTCGCCTGAAGGAGAGGAAGAAATATTTACAATGGAGCAGCTGATAGAAAAATTCTCACTAGATAGAGTGTCAAAAAGCCCGGCTGTATTTGATATGGAAAAACTAAATTACATCAATGGCTATTACATTCGCAACAGCTCTGTGGAAACACTTACTAAAATGGCAATACCATATCTTCAAGAGGTCGGATATGTTCCTAAAGAAGTAGATGCTGAATATGAAAAATGGTTACAGGGAGTTATAAGTGTAGCTAGAAACTATATTTCATATATGGCTGAAATCACTGAACATGTGGATGTGTTCTTTAATGACGAATTTAAAATAGAAGACGATATAGCTATTGAAGCATTGAAAGGTGAGCAGGTTCCTGATGTATTAAAGACCTTGCAGGCAAAGCTTGAGAATGTTGAATTACATCCGGAAATGGTAAAAGCTTTGCTGAAAGAAATTTGCACAGACTTAAATCTTGGAGGTAAAAAGGTATTCATGCCGGTGAGGGTAGCCCTTACAGGTAAAACTAAGGGTCCTGAAATCCATGACTTAATACCTTTGCTGGGAGTCGAAGGAGTTGCAAAAAGAATAAACAATTCCATGTCACAAATATAGTTGACAATAAAAGCGGCAGGCTTTATACTAATCTTCAACTAAAACCTTAATAAATAAAAGGTAGTGCCCGGGAGGGTAATCGGTATATAATCTTCAGAGAGGATCCCATTTGGCTGAAAGGATCTGATTTAAGCCGATGAATGCACCCGGAAACCTAACTACTGAATTGAACTATTAGGTAGTTACGACTGGCCACGTTACTGGCTATACGAGTGGGATATTATTATTTAATATCCAAACAGAGTGGAACCGCGGGAATCCTTCGCCTCTGAAATGACAGCGAAGGATTTTTGTGATTCAAAGTATATTTACGTATATTTCTTCTTATATATAGATAGAATGAATCTTCACATTAGGGGATATTCTTGGCGGAGTTGTGTTAAAATTAGGAGGGAATACAATGTTTAAAAGAGTTAAGAAAGATATTCGAGTGGTATTTGAAAGAGACCCAGCAGTAAAAGGTACCTTAGATGTTGTGTTGAATTATCCAGGGTTTCATGCTGTTTTAATGCATCGCTTCAATCATTGGCTATATAAAAAAGGGTTTATGGTTTTGTCACGTTTCTTTTCACAGATAGTAAGGTTCTTTACCGGAATAGAGATACATCCCGGAGCAAAAATCGGAGAAGGTCTTTTTATAGATCATGGAACGGGTGTAGTAATTGGTGAAACTACAGAGATAGGCGATAATGTAACTATATATCAAGGAGTTACCTTGGGAGGTACCGGCAAGGAGACAGGTAAGCGGCATCCCACAATTGGTGATAATGTGGTTGTTAGTGCGGGTGCTAAGGTATTGGGCTCTATAAAAATAGGTGATAATGTTAAAATAGGTGCAGGTTCAGTAGTTCTCAAAGAAGTACCTGATGGCTGTACAGTTGTTGGAGTTCCTGGTAAAATTGTTAGGAAAGATGGCGAAAAGGTTACTGGCAGTGCTATTGATTTAAATCACAGTAAACTACCAGATCCGATTTCTGAAATGATAGAATGTATGGAGGAGCGTATAAGAAAATTGGAAGATCGAATACAAGAGCGGGAGGAAGTAAAAGATGCTTAAGCTCTATAATACTCTAACACGAAAAAAAGAACCATTGGAGACAATTGAAGCAGATAAAGTCCTTATGTATGTATGTGGTCCTACCACTTACAATTTTATTCATCTTGGAAATGCCAGACCTATAGTAGCTTTTGATACTATTAGAAGATATCTTGAATATAGGGGTTATAGTGTAACCTATGTACAAAACTTCACTGATATAGATGATAAGATCATTAATAAAGCAAAAGAGGAGGGCATACCTCCACTTGATTTGGCAAATAAATATATTGAAGAATATTTTAAAGATGCGGATAAATTAAATGTCAGAAGGGCTGACATACACCCAAAAGTTAGTGAACATATAGACGACATTATTCAAATGGTGGATAAATTGATTGTCAGCGGTGCTGCTTATGAGGTGGATGGTGACGTATATTTTGATGTAAGGGAATTTGAAGGTTATGGGCAGTTATCTGGTAGAAGTCTTGATGAATTAAAGGCAGGTGCCAGGGTTCAAGTTGACGAACGCAAAAAAAATCCATTGGATTTTGCATTATGGAAAAAAGCAAAACCAGGAGAACTCTCTTGGAATAGCCCATGGGGCGAGGGACGGCCAGGGTGGCATATTGAATGTTCTGCTATGTCATTAAGATATCTGGGAAAACAATTTGATATTCATGGTGGAGGTCATGACTTGGTATTCCCTCATCATGAAAATGAAATTGCTCAATCCCAGGCTTGCGGTTGTGGTTTTGCTAAGTATTGGCTGCATAACGGTTTTATCACCATAAACCAAGAGAAAATGTCCAAGTCTCTAGGCAATTTCTTTTTGGTAAGAGAGATATTGGAGAAATTTTCACCAGATGCAGTTAGATTTTATCTGTTAGCAACTCATTACAGAAGTCCGCTGGACTTTGACGATGAAAAATTAGTGATAGCTACCAAAAGTTTAGAAAAAATAAAAAATCTGAAGGTGTCCTTAGTAGAGCTTTTGGAAAGCCCTATACAGCAGGATGATAAAGAGTACAATGAAGTATATACTATGGTAGATGATCTTGAAAGAAAATTTACTGAAGCAATGGATGATGACTTTAATACTGCTCTTGCTATAGCTGCATTGTTTGATTTTACAAGAGAAATTAATGGCATTATAAACGCCCCTTCATTTGTTGTTACCAAAAAGGCTAAGGAAGCTCTTATTAAAGCAGCAGCAACTTTAGAACAATTGGGAGGTAATGTTTTGGGTCTGCTCTTTGATGCAACGGGTGAGCTGGATAAGACTTCGGATAAGCTGGTAAATGATCTTATGGATATACTTATAGAGGTTAGAGCACATGCTCGTGAGCAAAAGCAATGGACTCTTACAGATAAGATAAGAGACAATCTTAAAGAAAAGGGCATTGTATTAGAAGATGGGCCTCAGGGTACCAAGTGGAAATTGTTATAAAAGATCAACTATAAAAAGGGGTGGATAGATGGACTTAGACTTTAATTTAGAAACCAGTGACATTAATCCGGAACTTATGAATCCTCTTGTCTGGGCTTATATTGGTGATGCAGTGTACGAGCTTTATGTTCGAACGCACCTGGTTACTGGAGGTCCATCAAAGGTTAATCAATTGCATTGCCGATCTATAAAATATGTCAAGGCATCAGCTCAGGCTGAATTTGTAAGGAAAATTACTGAAAGTCTTAGCGAAGATGAGATCAGGATAATGAAAAGGGGCAGAAATACAAAGTCTACAGTGCCAAAAAACGCAGATGTAGCAGATTACCGATATAGTACAGGACTGGAGAGTCTTTTAGGTTATTTATATTTGCAAAACAAAAAGGAACGATTAATGGAGATACTAAACATGCTAGAATTAGAAAAAGAAGCATAGGTGGTGAGATATTATGGGAGAAACTAGTTTAAATGTGGCTTTAATAAAATATACGTCAGACCCTGAAGAAGTAGTAGCTCTAGCAGCAAAATTATGCTATTCACCCCTTGACATTGATGAATTAAAAAAGGGGCTGGTTCCGGGTGAGCTTGAGGGATTTATAAATAAGATATTATCCATAGGTCATTTGTCTACAATAGAACATGTATCCTTTACTTTTGGTATTGAGGGAGTGTCCAGAGCACTATTGGCTCAGATAACAAGGCATAGAGTAGCAAGTTTTAGTGTGAAATCCCAAAGATATGTATCAGAAGCTGTTGATAACAAAGAAACTTTTAATTACATAATACCGCCGCGTATAAAAGAGTTAGGTAAAGATTATGTGGATGAATATATTGAACAAATGAAACAAATGCAGTTATGGTATAACAAATGGTATGAAGTTTTGGGAGGTAAAAAATCTGAAGCAGCGGAAGATGCCCGGTTTGTTTTGCCTAATGCTGCAGAGACTAAAATGGTTCTAACAATGAACGCCAGGGAATTGTATCATTTTTTTAAACTTAGGTGTTGTAACAGAGCCCAATGGGAAATAAGAGAACTGTCTTGGCAAATGCTTAAGCTTGTTAAAGAAGTGGCTCCAAATATCTTTTCTCAAGCTGGGCCGGGCTGTATCATTGCCAATTGCCCGGAAGGAAAAATGACTTGTGGTGATAAAGGTTCGGTATTGCTAAGATACAGATCCATTTAAAACGGAGGTATCATTAAATGACTGAAGCCATTGCAGGAAAAAACCCTGTTTTAGAAGCACTTAGGGCAGGGAGAGAGATTAATAAAATATTTTTAGGTGAAAACCTTACCAGAGATAGAGCTTTCAGAGAAATTATAGATATTGCAAAAGTTAATAAAATACCTGTGCAAAATGTTACGAAGACAAAACTTGATGATTTATCTGAAACAAATAAGCATCAAGGTATTATAGCTATGGTATCTATTAAAGAATATGTATCTTTAGAAGAAATTGCCCAGAGAAAGTCCTTATCAGAGATGCCTATAATATTAATGGTTGATGGAATAGAGGATCCTCATAATCTTGGTGCAATTATTAGAACTTGTGATGCAGTAGGTGCTGTAGGAGTGGTTATACCTAACAGACGTAACGTGGGATTAACCGGTGTTGTGAGTAAAGCAAGTGCCGGTGCCATAGAGTATGTGCCTGTTGCAAGGGTTGGCAATCTAGTCCAAGCTATTGATACATTGAAAGAAATGGGCTTTTGGGTTGTTGGTTGTGAAGCCGCAGGACAAAAGACAATTTATGAAATTGATTTAAAGATGCCACTTGTGCTTGTTGTTGGTGGAGAGGGCAAAGGAATCAGCCGTTTAGTCCAAGAAAAGTGTGATTTCTTAGTTAATTTACCCATGGTTGGTAATATAAGTTCTCTAAATGCATCTGTAGCAGCTTCGATATGTTTGTATGAAGCTTTAAAGCAGAGGTTATTACAATAGAGGTGACGTTTTGGAAGAGTATCTAATTGTAGATGGTTATAATATTATAAATGATTGGCCTCTATTGGTAGAGCTTAAAAATGACAATCTGGAATTGGCTAGAGATAAATTAATTGAGATGCTGCAGAATTATCAAGGTATGCAGGATGTAAATATAGTTATTGTATTTGATGCTCATCTATCTTCTGCTAAAATGCGAACGATCTTTACTCATGGGAAGGTACAGATTTTCTATACAAAAGCAGGAGAGACAGCCGATGCATTAATAGAAAGAATGATTAGTGAAATTCCATCACGTAGTAAAATCACAGTTGCAACCAATGATTGGAACGAACAGAGGATTATCCTTGGAAAAGGTGCTCTAAGGATGACATCTAGAGAGCTTATGTACAGGCTAACTACTACAAAAGAAATAATCCACTCTAAGTCCGATAATTCATCTGTAAAAATCAAATCCATAGAAGATAGGCTTGAAGTTCAAGTAAAAACAAAACTGGAAGAATGGCGACGCAAACCCGTTAAGGGAAAATAAAGTTGATTTTAGAAGCATTGTAAGGTATAATTAGAGCATTGAGATGGACAAACTGATTGATCTGTTTGGCCTCCGTGAAAGTTTTTGGCAAGTTATGTACAAGGCTTGCGTATAGTTGTGATGAGGATATTATAAACAGAATATTTTCAAATGGCATTTATTATAGGAATATCTGTTTATTTAAACTTCAGTTGGAGGCGATGCCATGAGTATAAATGCTCAAAGCGATATGTATCTTAGCTATGAAGCTTTGGTTGATGAAGACATTGTGGAAATTGCCCAAGCAGGGGACGATGTAGCTCAAGAGTATTTAATTAATAAATATAAGAATTTTGTAAGAGCTAAAGCCAGATCATATTTTCTGATCGGAGCTGATCGGGAAGATATTATTCAAGAAGGTATGATTGGTCTTTATAAGGCTATCAGGGATTTTCGTTGTGACAAACTCTCATCATTTAGGGCTTTTGCGGAGCTATGTATTACCAGACAGATTATTACAGCCATTAAAACTGCTACAAGGCAAAAGCACATCCCGCTTAATTCTTATGTGTCTCTTAACAAACCCATTTATGATGAAGATTCTGATAGAACATTACTAGATGTTATCTCCGGCTCCAAAATTACCGACCCGGAAGAACTAATTATTAGCCAAGAAGAGTTTGGTGATATTGGAGAAAAAATGGGAGAGATACTAAGTTCTCTCGAGTGGAAGGTTTTAATGTCATATTTAGAAGGCAAATCCTATCAAGAGATAGCTGTTGATTTAAAAAGACATGTTAAGTCCATTGATAATGCTCTTCAAAGGGTCAAAAGAAAACTAGAGAGATACCTTGAAAAGAGAGAAGTTTAGCCTATAAATTGCCATTATATTTATCTTGACTTAATTTTAACAGCATGATATAATAGCCTTTGTTAGTCAACAGAGAAGTAATGACTGACGCTTAAATGGAGAGGTTCCCGAGTCGGCCAAAGGGGGCAGACTGTAAATCTGCTGGCTCAGCCTTCACAGGTTCGAATCCTGTCCTCTCCACCATATATAGTTAATTATAAATTTGTTGCGGGGTGGAGCAGCTGGCAGCTCGTCGGGCTCATAACCCGAAGGCCGTAGGTTCAAGTCCTACCCCCGCAACCAATTTTTATTTTAAGGCGAAAAATCTCAAGCCCGCATAGCTCAGGAGGTAGAGTGTCGCCATGGTAAGGCGAAGGTCATCGGTTCAAATCCGATTGCGGGCTCCAGAATTTAAATTCAGTATATAAGTTCAAGCATAATATAAAAAAATTAAGACTGATACTTTCTCGGAATAGAGAGTATCAGTTTTTTTATGCTTATTGATATAATATAGAAACTAAAATACAGAAGGCTGATATTCTCGTTTTGGAGAAGTGTTATTTAATTGAATATAATTCATTAAAAATAAAAGGATTCGAGAGTTATAGAAAGAACAATTTAGTTAGGATATGTAAATACTTATAGATCCTGATTTTAGTATAAAGATATGGAGAATTGTGTTTATGGCCCAAATTATAAAACAAAGCACTGAAAGCCCATCTAAAAACACTGATAGTAATAGAAGTATGTTAATATTTAAATGGGTTGTTTCAATAGTGGTGCCTATTATAATACTTATGATTCCAGAAACAGAGACGTTTACCTTTGCAATTAAAGGGTTTTTGGCAGTAACTTTCTGGGGTGTTTTTTGTATGGCTACTGAAATAATTCCTACTGCCTTGGCGGCTGTTATGCTTCCTATTTTTTATATACTATTTAATATAGCTACCCCGGCACAAGCTTTTGCACCTTGGAGCAGTAATGCAATATGGGTGGTTTTTGGTGGGATTATTCTTGCACATGTCTTAATGACTTCCGGGCTTTCCACAAGGATTGCTTATTTCACCATTATAAAATCAGGAGGCAGCTTTACAGGAATTTTAATTGGCTTAGCCCTTGCAGGGGTTATTATTAATCCATTTGTACCTTCAGTGATGGCTAAAACTGCTATGATAGTTCCTATTGCTATAGGTGTTTGCATTGCTTTAGGGTTAGAAAAAAAGACAAGAGCTGCTTCTGCTGTTATGCTTGCGGCTTTTTTTGGACTTGCAAGTGCCAGATTGGGATTTTTGACAGGAGAAGTCGGTATTCCCATGATGATGAGTCTGGTTTATGATGTTACCGGTTATGCTATTTCGTGGGCAGAATATGCCTACCATAACCTTTTGCTAAGCTTGCTTTTTACTGCAATTAGTGTTGCTATTGTAATTATAGTATTGAGGCCGGAAAAGGCAATGGAGGAAAAAGAAGTATTTGTTAAAAAATATGAAGAGTTAGGGCCAGTGAAATTAGCTGAAAAAAAAGTAGTATTCTTGTTAGCTCTAGCTATCAGTGCTTTAGTAACAGATTCAATTCATGGAATTAATCCGTCTTGGATTTTCATGATGATAGGTTTAATAACGTTTCTTCCAGGAATAAATTTAATGAATGATGAACAGCTAGGCAAATTAAACTATAAGATAATATTGCTTGTGGCCGGATGTATGGCTATTGGATCGGTTGCAAATGCCACTGGAGTGACAAAATGGATGGCGGATGCACTATTTCCTGTGATAGCAGATGCTTCACCATGGCAAGCTATTATGGCAGCATGGTTTTTTGGTGTCATAGTAAACCCTGTCCTGACACATTTACCTGCAATTGGAAGCATTCCCGGACCTTTAGCAGAGATAGCTCTGCAGTTAGAAATGAGCCCTTTACCAATTGTATATGCTTTTATGTACGGGCTTGATCAATTTTTTCTAGCTTATGTGTTTCCGGCTCTTTTGTTTATCTATTCGTTTGGGTATATCTCTATGAAATATTTGCTTATGGTTGCCGGACCAAGAATGATAGCAAGCGGATTGTTCGTAGCTTTTATAGCATATCCATACTGGAGATTAATAGGGCTTCTTTAAATAATGAATATATAATCGTGTTTTAATATAGATAAGCTTGAGAAACTTGGTACAATAATTATCTTGACATAGGATTTACCTTAGAATAAAATATAGAATCAAGCAAACAAAATATTTAAATTGAATGGATGAGTTTAACAGCGGGCATATTGTATTAGCCAAAGGATTAACTCTCTCAGGCAAAAGGACAAATAAGGACAAAATTGGTAGTAAAAACTGATGTCCTGAACGTTGGCAGTGATTTGGATATTTGCCTTTTAGTGTTAAAATTTCAAGGGTCAAGGTGTATAACTTTGATTTTTTTAGTTTAAGTATTTTTATTACTATTTAATGAGGGGAGATACAATGGAAACAAGCCTTATTAGTCAATTAACAGCTATTCTAGGAAATGAAAATGTAGAAGAAGATAAAGGTAAAGTGGTGGTTTATCCTTCAACAACACCTCAGGTTAGTGATGTGTTTAAGTTAGCTACTAGCACTGATACTAAGATAGTCGTTAGAAAAAAGCCTAATCAAGTTCTGGAAGAAGAAAAGGCTGGTATTTTGGTGTTGGATTTAAGCAAACTCAACTCATTGATTGAGCTTGACAAGGACAATGTTACAGCAACAATACAAACAGGAATGACTCTTGATAATTTGCAACAACAGTTGCTGGAAAAAGGCTTTTATTTACCACCTGTATCTATTTGGGATTATGATAACTTTGTAGCAGCAGCAGTTGCTGATAATAGCATAGGTTTTAATACTGCCAGGTATGGTAGGTGGAGAGAATTTTCCTTAGGTATGGAAGCGGTTTTATACTCGGGTGAAGTGATTAAGGTTGGTGGCAAGGTTATTAAATACGTTGCCGGTCTTGATATGATGGGTCTTATCATTGGTACTAAGAATCAACTGGGTGTAATCACCGAAATGACACTTCGTTTACTACCTAAACCGGAGGCAAGAAAAATGCTGGTAAGTAGCTTTGATTCTTTATCTGATGCAATAGCTGCTTCTCTGAGTTTACCGGGAAGGAAATTGGATCCGGCTCGAAATGAAGTAATTACTTCAGCAATAGCAGAGAAAATAGGATTACCGGGAGTAAACCCCGTTCAAATAGCAGTTATAACTGAGTTGGAGGGCTTTGCTAACTCCCTTGGTCGTCAAGGAGCAGAAGTTGAAGTTGCTCATAAAAAATTCGGGCTAAAATCATTTGTGGTTATTGACAAAGAAGATGAGAGTAAGCTTATTTGGGATAAATATTTTAAAGCTGCTGATCTTTATAAAGGGCAAACCACTTATAATGTAAATATCCTTCCATCTAAATTGGAAGGTTTGAACCAGTTTATAAATAGCAAAGCTAAGGAATTAGGCTTGGAGCTTGAATTAATAATTCATAGCGGTGTATCTAATATGGATATGTTTATGCAAGGTGATGCTGGTAAGCTGGAAACATTTAAAGAAGAGTTAATTAAAAACCTTCGTGTTGTAGATGGCAAATTAGCAGAACAAAAAATTGGAATTGGTTCACATATAGCAACAATAGATAGATTGGAACAAGGATTGCGTGATCTTTTTGATCCGAAACATCTATTGGTGAGTACGGAAGGAAAGGTGAATTAATATGATGTCATCAGCTATCATAAAAGAATTAAAAAGTATAGTAGGTCCAAAAAATGTCTTGTCAGGCAAAGAAGAATGTCTTGATTATGGTTATGATGGCACTCTAACAGAGTATTCTGCTGATGCAGTAGTATTTGTTACCAGTACAGAAGAAGTCGTGCAGATTGTGAAGCTGGCAAATAAGCATTTAGTTCCTATAGTAGCAAGAGGTGCAGGAACAAATCTTAGTGGTGGTACGGTACCTTATAAGGGCGGTATCATTATCAACATGACAAGGATGAAGAGGCTATTGGAAATAGATATTCAAAATAACCTGGCTGTAGTTGAACCGGGCCTTGTTAACTTTGATCTTCAAGAGATGCTTGCTCCCTATGGATATTATTATTCACCGGATCCGGCCAGTATGAAGGCGACTACCATTGGTGGCAATGTTGGAGAAAATGCTGGTGGGCCAAGGTGTTTGAAGTATGGAGTTACCAGAGAATATATCAGAGGGCTTGAAGTGGTTTTACCTACAGGTGAAGTAGTAATGGTTGGAGGAAAGAACAAATTTACAAATGACGGATTTGATTTAACCAAGCTGATGGTAGCTTCCGAGGGTATTTTGGGTATATTCACCAAGATAATCGTGACCATTACACCTATTGGAGAAGCTAAAAAGACTATGCTATGCTCCTATGATAAGATAGAAGATGCCAGCAACACAGTTGCTGATATTGTTGGTGCAGGTATTGTGCCAACTACGCTGGAATTTATGGATAATTTGTTAATTAACTGTGCCGAAGATCACACAAAAGTAGGGTTGCCAAGAGATGCGGCAGCAGTATTATTAATTGAGATTGATGGCTATAAAGAAGACTTACCCGGTCAAGTGGAAACAATCCATGGGGTTTGCAAGAAAAATAATGTTCGTGAATTTAAGGTAGCACAATCTGCTGCAGAAGTTGATCAATTGTGGCTTGCAAGAAGAACGGTAATCGGTGCAGTTGCACGTAAAAGACCTTCTTATTCACTGCAAGATGTTACGGTGCCAAGAAACAAGATGCCCATTATCGTAAGTTCGATAGTGGATATATCAAAGAAATATAACTTGCCTATAGGTATTTTGGCTCATGCTGGGGATGGAAACTTACACCCCCTAGTGCTTTTTGATGAAAGAGATAAAGATGAAGTGGAAAGAGTTCATGAGGCAGAAGGTGAAATCTGTAAAGTTGCCCTATCCCTTGGTGGTACTTTAAGTGGTGAGCATGGTATAGGTATTTTAAAGCTGCCATATCTAGGACTGGAATTTTCCGAAGAAACTATTGCTAAAATGAAAGGTATTAAAAAATTGTTTGATCCAAACAATATTTTAAATCCTGGTAAAGCTGTAGGAGGTGTAGATCTGTGAGCATACTAAACACCGAAGAAATTTATGAAAAACTAAACAGTTGCAACAAATGTGGATTTTGTCAATCGACTTGTCGTGTATACAAAGAAACATTAAGAGAGTATCATTGTGCCAGAGGTAGAGTGAGGATGATAAAGGCAGTTGCAGATGGAGTTGTTGAGAGGAGCAAGTTTTACGAAGATGTAGTTAACAGTTGCCCCCTTTGCCTTGAATGTGCAAAGGCATGTCCAAGTGGTGTGCCAACAGACCAGATAATATTAGCTGCCAGACAAGACCTTGCTGAAACAAAAGGTTTAGGACTTCCTAAAAATATAGCGTTAAAAAGAGTTCTTGGTAACAATTCCTTTAGGAAGCTGTCTTTTAAATCTGCAAAGATGATGCAAGGTTTAAAGCTTATTCATGGATTTAGAGGTATTGATGTGGCAGGTATGCCCGTGTCCGAAGTAGCATTTTTGGATACAGTAGATAAACTTCCAAAGCTTGAGAATCCTAAAGCCAAAGTAGCCTTCTTTGTAGGGTGTATGTTTAACCATTCACTTGCTGATACAGCAAGAAATCTGGTAAAGGTTCTCCATGCTAATAATGTGGAAGTAATTATACCCAAAGACCAGACATGCTGCGGAACTCCACAACACGTTTATGGCGAGATAAAAACTTTTAATAATTTAGTAAAGAATAATATAGAGCAGTTTGGTAAATTAGATGTTGATGCTATTGTTACAGGTTGTGGATCTTGTGGTGGTACGTTGAAAGAATATGAAGATAGTAATTTTGCGTCTAAGGTCAAAGATATTAATGAGTATTTAGTTGATGTCTTAAAAGTAGATCTGTCAAGTCTTCAAGGTTTATATGGGAAGGTCACATACCATGACCCATGTCACCTTGTGCGTGGTCAGGGTGTTACAGCACAACCGAGGAAGTTATTAAAAGACCTGCCCGGAGTAGAGTATGTTGAAATGACAAGAGCCAGTAGCTGTTGTGGAGCAGGGGGAATGTTCCAGGGTTTTTATCCTGAAATAGCAGTTCCAATTACAGACCAAAAGGTTGATAATATTGTAAAAACCGGAGCAGATACAGTTGTTACATCATGCCCGGCTTGTGCAAATAGAATTCAAGGTGCTTTAAACCTTAGCGGTAATAAGCAAAAAGTTATTCATATTGTAGATGTCCTTGCAGAGGCGTATGAATCAGATGCTAAAAGTCGTAAATCAGAAGTTGGGTAGAAGAAGTTGGAGAAAGTGGCGTAACAAGCTAAACTTCAAGTATTTTAAATAAAAATGATTAAGCCAGGCCTAAGTGCCTGGTTTATTTTTTGTGCAAAACAGAACATATGTTTTGCTTTTGATTTGCTTTAATGTTAAAATGATGCTAAGTCAATAAACTGACAAGTTTCACTCGATCACGCACTAAGTGTCCGTAGCTATCTTTTAAGTTATATTTTTAACGAACACTAAGTTCCTGATAGGTTCAACTAAGCCAATAAAATTGGCAAGTTTCACTCTAAGGGGAGTAATGTAAAAATGGATATTGAAAGAAAGGTTGAAATTTTATCAGAAAGTGCAAAATATGATGTTTCTTGTTCTTCTAGTGGCAGTAAAAGAAAAAATACCAAAAACGGCATAGGGAATGGCTCCTATGGAGGAATTTGTCATAGCTGGTCGGAAGACGGTAGATGTATTTCTCTGTTAAAGATATTGTATAGCAACTATTGCATTTATGACTGTATTTATTGTGTTAATAGACACTCCAATGATATTCCCAGGACAGCCTTTACTCCTGAAGAATTAGCTGAACTTACTATAAGTTTTTATAGACGTAATTATATAGAAGGCCTATTCTTAAGTTCGGGTATCATTAAAAGTCCTGACTATACAATGGAACAGCTTATAAAAACTATGAGAATATTACGAGAAGTCAAGGGTTTTAATGGCTATATCCATGTAAAGGCTATTCCAGGTGCCGATAGCAAACTGATTGCGTTAGCAGGACAATATGCAGATCGGATGAGTGTAAATATTGAGCTGCCTACAGGACGAAGTTTGAGTATGCTTGCTCCTCAGAAGAATAAATCTTCCATAATAGGCTCAATGGGTCTGATATCCACCGGAATTAAGAAGACCAGAGAAGAAAAAAAGACTTTCAAAAAAGCTATACCTTTTGTACCTGCCGGTCAAAGCACGCAGCTTATAGTTGGGGCAACTCCTGATGATGATTTGCATATACTAAACCTGACACAGGGTTTATATGGACACTTCGGCTTGAAGCGGGTCTACTATTCAGCATATGTTCCTGTGAATAGTCATAATTCATTATTGCCGGCAGTAGCAAGCCCAATGCCTATGGTTCGAGAAAATAGATTGTACCAGGCAGATTGGCTGTTGCGGTTTTATGGTTTTAAAGCCGAAGAAATTCTTGATCAAAGTTATCCTAACCTGGACCTTAATATGGATCCTAAAAGTAGCTGGGCTTTAAGGAATATGCATCTTTTCCCGGTTGAAATAAATAAAGCAGACTATGAAATGATTTTAAGAATACCAGGCATTGGAGTGCTTTCTGCCAAAAAAATATTAGCGGCCAGGAGAGTAAAAGCTCTGACATTTGATGGTTTAAGTAAAATTGGAGTGGTTTTAAAAAGAGCTCGTCATTTTATTACCTGTCAGGGAAAATATTATGGGGAGAGAGGTTTTAATGAAGAACTCATTAGGTTGTCCATTACAAATGCCAAAAGCGTATCTAATCAGCTTACATTTTTTAATGAAGAGCTTTTTTAATACCAGGCTTAGAGCTTATCCAAGCATTATTATTAGAAATAATGGTTAGGTTATAATAAGGTGATAAACTAGGCAAAGCTTTTGAAAAACGGTTGCAAGAAATAATGCAGAGCATATAAATTGTCTTTTGTATAATACAGAGGACAATTTTTTGTTGAATTAAATGACATATCTATATATAATAAGTATACAATTAACTTACAAATAATAACAGAGATTGGGGGTGGGTTTTATAATCCGTATTGCTGTATGTGATGATGATAAGAATATAGCTGAAAACATCCACCGTCATGTGGAGATGAAAGCTAAACAATTACAAGGTGAGAAGCTGGATATTTTCTTTTATAAGTCTGGGCTGGATTTTCTACAAGACATTGAGCTTGGGGCAACGTTTCATATTGTATTTATGGATATTGAAATGGAAGAAATGAATGGTGTTGAAGCAGGGCAAATTCTCAGAAATAGATCAAATGGTGATGATATAATAATGATTTATGTATCCAGCCATGATTCCTACTTTGAAGACTTAGTTGATGTAGGTAGCTTTAGGTTTATCAAAAAGCCAATTGATGAAGATAGATTGGATCATGTTTTTAGCAAAGCTCTCAATCAGGCAATAAAGTATAAGAATATGGCAGAAGAGCCAAGCCTATTTTTCTTTAAGGTTGGTGCAGAGATTTCTTCAGTTAAAGCCGATGAAATTGCATATCTGAAAAATATTAAAAGAATCATAGAAATACATGTTTGGGATAATACCAGTAAATCTATTATCTTGTTGGATCATTTCTATTCAAATATGGATGATGCCATGGAGCAGCTACCTAAAGGACAATTTGTCCGTAGTGAACGTTCACATATTGTGAATCTTGAGTATGTTTGTCGGATGAATAGTGACTATTTTACTTTCATGGACAAGAATTCAACAAAAATTCCTATTGGTAGGGTACACAAAGAAAACGCAAAAGTGGCTTATTTTAAACGCAGGAGTGATAAATATGTTTGATATGCAAAAAGATATATCTCATATGAAGATGATCCTTGCTTATATAAACGGTTTAAAATAAGCCAGCCTTTATTATTTGCCATTGCTTAGTCGATTAAATTTGCGTTATAATTATGGAAGGCCCTTGAGGGAAGTGTTCAAATGTGGCAATTTATGAAAAACATTGCTTCTACCTTTGTGGTAGAAGTTTTTTATTTAGGTACATTGTAGATTTCAGTCCGAAGTATATAGTAGAAAGGAAGGTTTTTAATATGCAAGAAGGTGTTATTTTATTAGGCCATGGCAGTAGAAGAGAAGAGGCAAATGAAGAGATACGCCAAATGACTGAAATGATACAAAAAGCCGATAAAGATGGGATTTATGAAGTTGCTTTTTTCTCTTTAGGTCATCCGCATTTGGAAGAAGCAGTGGAAACTCTCATTGAAAAAGGTTGTGAAAAAATAATTGTTATGCCAATGTTTTTAGTGGCGGGCAGTCATATTAATAGAGATATTCCTGAGAAAATTTTATTGCTGAAAGTAGCCTATCCCAATATAGAATTTGTCTTGGCAAAACATTTCGGCTCACATCCCGGAATTATAAATATACTTCGGGAAATAATTCAAGAAGCGTCAATTGGAGATCAGCTGTAGATCAAGGAGGAATAGCATGATTCAAATATATACCGGTGATGGTAAAGGTAAAACTACAGCTGCTTTTGGGGTGGCAATGAGGGCGGTTGGTCATGGTTTTAAAGTTAGAGTAATCCAATTTATGAAGGGGAGCACATATAGTGGAGAACTGGAATCTGCCTCCAAGCTTGGTATTGAGGTATTGCAATTTGGTAGGACTTGCTCCCATGCTGCTGTTATTAAAACAGGGTTTATGGAGTGCCACGATTGTGGTGAGTGTTGGATTGGGCTAAAAGAAGTAACAGAACTAGATATACAAAAAATAAAAATGGCTTGGCAATTGGCACAAGATACAGTTGTCCAAGGAAAATATGACATACTTATCCTTGATGAACTGTTAAGCATCTTCAGAGCGGGTATCCTTGATGTAAATGAGGTTGTATGCTGGCTTAAACAGGTGCCGGATGAGATAGAAGTAGTATTAACAGGTAGAAATGCTCCTTCTGAATTGATTGAAATAGCCGATTTGGTATCTGAAATCAAAGAAGTTAAACATTATTTCAATAAAGGTATTGTAGCAAGACGAGGAATAGAATATTAATAGCCAGTTTTTTGTTAAAAACTTTAAAAATTATGACGGATGGTGGGGAATGAAATTTATCTACCATTGCAGGGGATTTAATCATAGCTACAGAATTAGTAAAAAATAAGTTAGTAGAAACATAAGGATGTACCATGTAGCCTAAAGGGTGTGATAAGGTGCTATTGGTTTTAACGTCTTTTGCTGCAGGTCTTCTTTCCTTTTTTTCTCCCTGTGTTATTCCTTTGATACCAGGGTTTTTAGCTTTTTTGACAGGGAAATTAGCAGTGGAACAAGGGGAAAGTTTAAACTGGGATGCCTTTTATAAATCATTGAGCTTTGTGGCGGGTTTTTCTGTTATTTTCGTTCTAATGGGTCTGTCAGCAAGTGCAATTGGACAGTTTTTGATTGCATATCAGACAAATATTAATATAATTAGTGGAGCAATTATAATTATTTTTGGATTGCACATGCTGGGTTTGCTGGAGTTATCATTCCTTAACAGGGGAGGAATAAAGCCGCCCAGGTACAGTAATGGTTTTTTTCTAGGAGTGGCTTTTTCCGTTGCCTGGACTCCTTGTGTAGGTCCCTTTCTGGCATCTATTCTTATAATTGTCAGCACAGAAGCCTCAATTGTCTATGGAGGAATTATATTAGCGTTTTATTCCTTGGGGCTTGGTATTCCCTTTGTGATTGCTGCATTATTCTGGGGAAAAATAATGAAATCAGTCAATAATCTTTCAAGGTTTAGTTGGTATTTGCATAAAGGAGCCGGAGCAATTCTCGTTATGCTTGGAATTTTAATAATGACAGGAAGGTTTGCTCAATTATCTGCCTTTCTGGCTTAAATGAGGCTCTGTTTAATGGGTTTAATCCGACTTCTGAATTTCGATTTCCGACATCTGTTATATGGAGGTATTTTCATTGAACAAGAAAAATTATTTAACCATAGGATTAATATTAATAGTGTTTGTAGTAGCTGTTGTTATGCTTTTTCAACCAATAGCTGAAAGTCCTGAAAGAGCTGAAGGTCGTATAGGGGCTTTAATGGCTATGGAAGTAATTAATGGCGAAATGATTTCAGAAAACGATTTTGCTTCACGTCCTACCCTTGTGGTTACATGGGCAACCTGGTGTCGCACATGTATAGATGGACTTCTATATTTAGAGGAAACCCATGAAGAATTTCAACAAAGGGTTAATCTTGTTGCAGTTAACATTACGCAAAGTGATAGACTTAGTGATGTAGCTATTTTTTTAGAAAGTGCCGACCCATCCTTTCCGGTTTTAGCTGATAGAGAGGGTAAGACAGCTCATTATTTTCGATCCAGATATATTCCAGCATACTTTCTGCTAGATGCTGATGGTGAAGTTGTGCAAAGCCTTGAAGGGCGAATGAATCTTGAGATATTAGATAATTGGCTTGGTCAACTGTGATTAGAAAGACATCAGGAGGTTTTTATTTAATGATAGATTTTTTCTTAAAGAAAGCAGCACTTGGACAAATGGAAACAGATATTCATTCCTTTGCTTATGAGGATTTATATATTTTATTTGATGTGAATAGTGGAAGTGTTCATGTATTGGATGATGTAATGTGGAATATTTTAGAGGTATTAAAAACTAGCAATGGTGATGAAGAACTCTTTAGGAGTAAGCTAAGAGAATATTCAAGTGAAACTATTGATGAAGTGTTACATGAACTTTATTCTTTGGTTGAAGAAGGCACTCTTTTTGGTGTTGATACCACAACAGAGGAAAGTGTTGCAGACAGTTTTGAAAGTGTAATAAAATCTTTATGCTTACATGTTTCTCATGATTGTAATCTTGCTTGTTCCTACTGCTTTGCAGGTAAAGGTAGTTTTGGAGGAGCAAAAAACAATATGACCTTGGAAGTGGGTAAAAAGGCATTAGATTTTCTCATTGATAATTCCGGAAATAGGCCTACATGTGAGGTAGATTTTTTTGGTGGAGAACCTTTGCTTAACTGGGATACAGTTAAAAAATTAGTTGAATATGGCAAACAAAAGGCTTCCCAAAAGGGTAAGACTTTTAGATTTACCTTAACTACAAATGCTCTGCTTTTGGATCGGGAAAAGGAAGACTTTTTAAATAATGAAAACATAAGCGTAGTATTGAGTATAGATGGTCGAAAAGCAATTCATGATAAGATGCGTCCGGTACCTTCTGGAGAAGGGAGCTATGATTTAGTCTCTGCAAAGATAAAATCCTTTGTTAATTCTCGCAAAGGAGAAAATTACTATGTCAGAGGAACCTTTACAGGGAATAATCTGGATTTTGCAGAAGATGTCTTATTTTTAGCCGACGAGGGCTATACTGAAATTTCGTTAGAACCGGTAGTGGCTGATTCTGGTGAAAGTTTTGCTTTTCAGGAGAGTGATAAGGTCAAGCTAAAACAAGAATATGCCAAGCTGGCCAATGAATATCTAAAAAGAAAAGCAGCAGGCAAACCCTTCAACTTTTTTCATTATAATGTAGACTTGGAGAATGGCCCATGCCTGCCTAAAAGGTTAACCGGTTGCGGTGCAGGATTTCAATATCTTGCAGTGACTCCGGAGGGCGATCTTTATCCTTGTCATCAATTTGTTGGTAAAGAAGAATACCGCTTGGGTGATTTATTTCAAGGGATGATTGATGAAGGATTAGTTGAAAAGTTTAAAAAGGCTCATATATATAACAAAAAAGAATGTAAAATTTGCTGGGCAAGATTTTTGTGCAGCGGTGGTTGTCATGCTAATGCAGTTAATAATAATGGATCAATAGATAAACCGCACCAAATGGGATGTTTCTTACAGCAAGTAAGGTTAGAGGCGGCGATTTATATATATGTAAAAGGAAAAATGGATCAATAGATTTTTTTAGATATAGTCCTTTAATTTATGGATTTAAATTTTTAATCGACAAATTATCAAAATTTTATTCAATAATATAGTTTTTTATGGTATAATTTCAGAGAAAATTTCTTAGATGAAACAAAATAGTAAAATTTGGACAAGCTCAAAAGCATGAGATAGTTCAGGGGCTCAGGATCTCGGAGGGGGAGTTTATAATCATATCATCAACGAGCAAAGAGGAACAGACTAAATCGCATTTGGGAAAAAAATGTGTAAAAGCCATTGCTAGAATCAGAGGTGCAGTACTTGTAGCTTCAGTATTATTATTTTGTGTACTGATGCTTACCTTATCTATTCAACCAAACGCAGTGAATATTGTGATTGATGGTTCGGTTGTAGGGACAGCTCAGACACAGCAACAAGTAGAGGAAGCAATAGAAAAATTACAGACTGAAAAGAAAGAAGCCCATGGGTTAACTGTAAGTAATATAAGTGTAGTTGAATTTGAGACGACGAGACTTGCAAAAAGTTACATAATGGCACATGAAGATATTGTCAATGTGTTAAGGGAAAGTCTGGTATTTCAATATGGAGCAGTAGGAATCGCAGTTAACGGTGAAATTAAGGTAATACTGGAAAGCAGACAGTTTGCTGAGAGGGCAGTTCAAGAAATAAAAGAAATTTACATACCTACAAATGGTAGTAATTTTGAGGTAGATGTATTAGAGGTATCCATAGTTGAGGATGTTACCTTTGAATCAGTAGATGTTCACTTAGAAGAGATAATGGCTTTTGAAGAGGCAGTGGAGTTTTTAAAATTTGGTAAAGAGCGTATTGTTTACCATGAAGTTGCATCGGGAGACTCCTTATGGACAATTGCTCAGGCAAATGGAATGCGTGTCGATGAACTAGAAGCAGCAAATGCCGATGTTAATGTTCAGCGTCTACAGATAGGACAAAAACTAAAATTAGTAAGACCAGAACCTGCTTTAAGTGTGCGAGTAACATATGAACGTGTCGCACAACATGATATTCCATTTCCCGTACAGAATGTATATAATGATTCCATGGTGAGAGGGCAGAATCGTATCCAAGAAGCAGGAGTAACAGGTAAAAAAGAACTAACATATCGAATAACAAGGGAAAATGGTACAACCTTGATAGCAGATAGGCTTAATGAGGTAGTTATAAGTGAACCTGTACCTCAAGTTGTTTCTGTTGGTACTAGGGTAGCAGTGGCATCAAGAGGTAATACTACTACTGCCAGTCGTGGTAGTGGTGGCGGATCTGGTCAACTGTCTTGGCCTCATGTAGGCAGTATTTCATCGCCATTTGGTCAAAGAGGTAGAGAATTCCACACAGGTATTGATATTCCTGGTAGAACTGGAGATCCAATATCTGCAGCAGAGGCCGGAAGTGTTACATTCTCTGGTTGGCGAGGTGGATTTGGTAATCTAATTATTATTGATCATGGAAATGGACTTACAACTCATTATGCTCATCTATCTCAGAGGCTGGTAAGCTCAGGAGACCAGGTAGGGCGAGGAGACTTAATTGGAAAACTTGGTAGTACCGGTAGAAGTACGGGACCCCATCTTCACTTTGAAGTAAGAGTAAATGGGCAAGCACAGAATCCAACAAGATACTTAAGATGAATTAAAGCCCCGGAGTTATCCGGGGCTTTGTTATATTAAAGGAAAATCAATTTAAATAAATTGAGAAATTTAGGTAAATGAGATATAATAAAAAAAGCACGACTAGCAGGGCGGTTGGCCTCGCCTCCGGAAAGGAGGGATGCCATGTCAACATTTGAAGCTTTGATATTAATGCTAACCTTCGGTTTAGTTATCATAGCGATAATGAAAGGCAAAAAGTAACCGCCCCTGGCCAAAGGTAAGCGATTACTTTCTGTACGATTTTTAACATAAGATTGTGAACCAACCGCCTGGCTGGTTTGTGTTAGAGTGTCAGCATTACTAGCGGTGGCACTCGTTTTTATATTATATGCTATATTATACGCATATAATAACTTTTTTAGAAGTATCCTATGAACATAGGATAAATCATTACTAACTATATTTATTATAGCATCTACTATAGCATATGTATACTGTAAACATAGTATAACTTACAGTGTTAAGTATTGACAAGCTTATTGGTAAAATTATTGAAAAATTCAAGTTGCAAATTAGGATTTTATGAATATTAATGCCAGACATAACCTGATTGTATGGTATAGATATCAATTATAATTGTATAAGGGGTGAAAAACATGTATGAAGTAGCTATAGTTGGAGGAGGACCTGCAGGGCTTACTGCTGCACTCTATACTGCAAGAAGTGGAAGAAAGACTGTTATTATAGAAAGAAGTATTCCGGGAGGTCAGGCAGCTTTGACAGACTTGATAGAAAATTTTCCCGGATTTCCGGAGGGAGTTTCAGGTCCTGAGTTAATGATGAAATTTTATGAACAAGCCTCCCATTTTGGTGCAGAAATGATAACAGAGGATGTAGTAAGTGCGGATTTACGTGATGAAGTTAAAGTAATAAAAACAACCGGTAGAACTATTGAAGCAAAAACAGTAATCATAGCTTCAGGTGCACAGGCAAAAGCATTAGGTGTGGAAGGTGAAGAAAAATTTCTGGGCAGAGGAGTATCATACTGTGCAACTTGTGATGGAGCTTTTTTTAAAGATAAGAAAGTTGCAGTAGTTGGCGGTGGAGACTCTGCTATAGAAGAAGCAGTGTTTTTGACAAAGTTTGCTTCTGAGGTTAATGTTATACATAGGCGTGATGAGCTGAAGGCGACTAAGATTCTCCAAGAGAGAGCATTAGATAACTCTAAAATAAAATTTATTTATAATACTGTAGTTGAAGAGATCAAAGGCGGTAAAGGTGTGGAAAAAATGCTTCTAAAAAACCTCAAATCCGGGGAATCTAAAGAAGAAACCATGGATGGTGTCTTTGTATTTATAGGTACAGTGCCAAATACTAGTTGGCTCGAAGGTGTTGATCTGAATGCAGAAGGCTATGTCCAAACAGATGACTTTTTGAAAACTAATTTACCCGGAGTATTTGCAGCCGGTGATGTAAGAGAAAAGTTTTTACGTCAAGTTTCAACTGCAGTGGGCGATGGAGCAACGGCTGCTATGTCGGCAGAGAGACATCTCGGGGAAGAGTAAAGCTATAATTATGTAGGAAATATATAACACTCAGTGGGAGTTAATCCTGCTGAGTGTTATTTTGTTTAGTAGTATAATGCTCTGGGTTCCAGAAATTATCCAAGCTTACATTTTGTATGGCACAAAGGAATTTGTAGCGGATATCGCTGTATTCTTTACTTAAGCTGGAAACAAGCTGCTTGATTTCTTCACGCTTAGTTTTTTTATTGGCAGGACAAGGGTTTTTGACTATCGGAATGTTTTTGCTCTCGGCTATTTTAATAATAGTACTCTCTTCTAAAGATATTAATGGCCTGATTAGAGTGATATCTGTTCTGTCCAAGTATGATTTAGGTTGAAAAAGCCCCATTTGGCCATTGAATATAAGATTCATGAAAAAGGTTTCCACGGCATCATCTAAATGATGTCCCAGGGCAACTTTATTGCAGTTTAATTTTTTTGCAGCTTCATATAATGCACCTCTTCTAAGATTAGCACACAGGGCACAAGGGTTCTTTTCCTGGCGTATGTCAAATACGATTTTGCCAATCAAGGTAGGTTCAATATGAAGCTTATTATCCAAGCCTGAAATAAAGTCTGCTAAAGGTGTGATATCCATACCATCAAAGCCCATGGTAAGGGTGATGGGAACCAAATCAAATTTTATAGGCATTTGCTTTTGCAAAGCAGATAGAATGTAAAAAAGAGTTGAGCTATCCTTGCCACCTGATACACCTACAGCAACTCGGTCACCGTCTTCGATCATTTGGTAGGTATAGACGTTTTTCTTTACTGGTGTAAGAAACCATTTGCGGTCTGTTCTTTTGATATTTAATGCCATGATAGATGCTCCTTTTTATCAACTGCAACTACGATATAAATAGTATATCAAAAAAGTATTATCCTTGCCAACTGTAGTACATAGTTTAGCACCAATGAAGCAGAAAAGGGAAAAATTGTATAAGATGCTTTAAAAACTATCCTATAAAAAATTGAAAAATTTAGGAAAATGATCTATAATATAGAAACACGACTGGCAGGGCGGCTGGATCACCTCCGGAAAGGAGGTATGCCTATTATGTCAACATTTGAAGCTTTGATTTTAATGCTAACCTTCGGGTTAGTAGTTCTAACCTCTGGGTTAGTTATCATTGCTATGGTGAACATAAAAAATAACCGCCCTCCCTGGTAGGTAAGCAGTTATTTTTAAAGCTTTTAAAATATAATTTGTGAACCAACCGCCAGGCCAGTTCATGTAAAGTGTCAACGTTACTGCGTTGGCACTTATTTTTATATTATATGCTTTAAATAAGCATAATATAACTTTTTTATAAATTTCCTAAGTAATTTTTCAATAGCTTGTCAACATCTATAGTATAACTTATTAACTAAATATTGGCAAGACATTTTGGCTAATATGCATTATGAGTATAATTACCAATGATATTGGCGTTAAATGATAGTATAATCTAATAGTGCAAGTATGGTTGCAAGTTAGCAATAGGGGGAGGTGCTAACCATGCTGCAAAAAACTGCTTATTTACATCATATAATAAAACTGTATGTAAGTATTACCGTAAGGGTTATACTGGTTTTGCTTATGCTATTTGTAAAAAAATCTGCTTTGCCAAAAAACCTTACCTATGGTTTGGCGAGGGAAGCGGTAAAAAAAGAAATAGAATTCAGAACAATAAATTGGAGCTCTCTAAAATATGAGCAGTTTCTTGTTAGGTATAAGGAGCAGGATACAGATAATGTGAAACTTATGCTTGAGGCAATTAAAGTGGACTATCAGCAGGTAAATGAGATACTAACTTTCACAAATAATGTTAAAGTGCCTATTATTATTTATCCTGACAGCCCAAGTCTTGGTAGAAGCTTTGGATGGGATGCTGACCAAAGTGCTATGGGTGTATATTGGGCAGGTGTAATTAGAATAGTATCACCGAAAGAGTGGTTAGGTGATCTATCTCGGGGGGATAAAATGGAAGTTTTTCGTAAAAAAGGTCCCATGATTCATGAATATGTCCACTTAGTAGTCGACTACAGAACTCATGGAAATTATACCAGGTGGTTTACTGAAGGGATTGCTCAGCTGGTAGAAAAGAAAATAACAGGTTTTCAATTTCAAAGCACTGCTCTTAAAATTGACAGCTCTAAATGGTACGACTTGGCGGATATGGACAAAGATTTTGATAACCTGCCAAATCAGTCCTTAGCTTACAGCCAATCTTTAGTGATGGTTCAATATCTTGTGGATGAATACGGTTATGAAGGTTTAAATGCTATTTTGGATTATCTGGGTAAAAGTAAAACATTAAATGAAACTTTTCAAATAGTAATAGGCAAGACATTAGAGCAATTTTTAGAAACATGTAAAAATTTTATTAATGCCGGAACAGAGAGACATTAAACTTTATAAACAAAGAAAAATTTGTTTTTTTAATTAACGGAATACTCGCCAAGCCCTCGAATATTTATTTAAAATAGAGGGTTTAGCGGGTATTTTTATTGTGTAATTTTTAGATGATGAGTATGGAAATTTGCCTAAAAAGATAAACTCTATAGTATAGAAGTGTAAATATAGAATGAAGAATTCTTCAAGTAGTTATTGCACAAGACAAGGTAGTAATAAAAATGGGAGGGTTGAAGTTGGGTCGATTTTCTTATAATGAAAATAGACGTTCAGGAGTATTATTTATAATTATTATTAGCTTTTTAAGTGCAATCCTGGGAGGTATATTTGTCTTGCTCATGTTGTCATTTTTTTTGAATTCAGAGCAATTGCCACAAAGGATTGGTTTGGAGGAAAGCTTTGAGCTGCCTATTATTCCCTTTGGAATGGGAGATTCACCTGTTATAGCCATAGCTGAAAACATTGGTCCTGCTGTAGTGGGTATTACCAATATGCACAGGGGGCATGATTTTTTTAATAATCCATTAATGAGTTCCGGATCAGGTGTAATATTTGATAAAAATCAGGGCTATATTGTAACTAACTTTCATGTGGTGGAAGAAGCTAGTAGCATTAAAGTAACACTTGATGATAACCGATATTATGAAGCAAGGCTTATTGGTTATGATAGAGATACGGACCTGGCAGTCTTACAGATAGATGCTGATAGCTTGCCGGAAGCAAGATTTGGAGATTCTCTAGAATTGAGAGTTGGAGAATTGGCAGTTGCCATAGGTAACCCACTAGGTAATAATTTTGCCAGGTCTGTAACTGTTGGGGTAATTAGTGCATTGGAAAGGGAGATAACCGTTAGGACTTCCGGTGGAGAAGAGATTACTTTACAGGTACTTCAAACAGATGCAGCAATAAATCCCGGAAACTCCGGAGGAGCTCTGGTAAATTACAGAGGGGAAATAATCGGGATTAATAGTGTAAAAATAGCCAGGGCGGATGTAGAAGGAATGGGATTTGCTATTCCCACCCACGTAGTAAAGCCCATAATAGAGCAGTTAATTGAAAAGGGTTATGTAAGCAGACCTTTTATTGGGATATTTGATTTTAGAGAGATTACTCCTCAAATGTCAAATTGGTATAATCTGCCCGAAGGAATTTTTGTTGGCGGAGTAGTACCTGAGGGTCCTGCTGAAGTTGCAGGTATGATGCCGGGTGATGTAATGGTGGAGATGCAGGGGCAGATAATTAGAATTTTTGAAGATTTACAGGAAATATTGAGAGACCATAATGTTGGGGATGAAGCCAATATTGTAGTTATTAGAGATAACAGAAGGATAGGGTTAAATATTATATTAGGAGAAATGCCAAGAAGATAAAACAGAGGAGCTTCCTTTGTTTTATTTTTTATGTAGCTATATTAATTTGCCATAATGATAATAGAATGCTAAAATTCATCTATAGTATTAATCTGTGGTTAAAAGCTGGAACTTTAATTACAGGCTAGTATTAAAGTAAAGAGGTGAAGCAATGTACGTTGTGTGTGATGAGCATATTGAAGAAGCTATAGATGAATTTGTGGAAATATACGAAATGCCACCGGACATATATATATTGGAGAAAGTATCCTTCACTGATTGGATAGCTCCCAGGCGTTGTGATAAGTGTAATACGCCTCCAAAGTATTTGGTTGTATAAGAGAGATATGGACAGGTTAGGAGGCTTCTATGCAGATTGATATTATTGCAGTTGGTAAAATAAAAGAAGATTATACTCAAAAAGGTTTGCAAGAATACTTGAAACGACTTGTTTCCTATGCAAAGGTTAATATTATTGAGGTTAATGATGAAAAGACACCGGCAAATGCTTCTTTTGCGGAAGAAGAAGGGATTAGGCAAAAGGAAGGGGACAAAATTTTAGCTAAAATAAAGCCGGATAGTTTTCTTATCATATTAGATATAAATGGAGAAACTCCTACATCTGAGATATTTGCCAAAAAAATTGAGCAGCTTATGGTAGATGGTAAGAGTCATCTGACTTTCATTATTGGAGGGAGTATAGGTCTTTTAGATGATATCAAAAAGAAAGCAGATCTATCTGTATCTTTTGGTCGTTTTACTTATCCTCATCAGCTCATGCGATTGATTTTGCTGGAGCAAATATATAGATGTTTTAAAATCATCAGAAAAGAGCCATATCATAAATAGTGCTATTGCTGCGTTATATTTCTATAACACTAAATCCTTCTTCCATTATACTTTGTTTGATATCGAATAGGTTAACCTTAGTTTCATCATAAGTTATGCTAACTTTCCTTGCTTCTTTATCTATGTGGAAACTATCCACTCCCATAAGGCCATCTAGTTTCTTTTCAATAATTTCCTTATAATCTAAAGAACTGTTTCCTGCAACCTGAATTTCTGCTTTGTATGTCATATAAAATTCCTCCTGGATTGACTGTTAAATATATAAGTTTATGATATGCAAAAAGTATTAGAATTATAAATATTTCTTGGGTTGGGTAAAATTTTAGCACTCAACAGGTTTGAATTCCTGCTGAGTGCTAAATTATTTCATTATATTTACTTGATTAAAAAGGAATTTTAATTGTTTGTTGCTGCTTTAGTAGAGGCATTGGGATTTTTTATAATAAGAGATAAAACAATACCCATAATAGCAAGTACTGCAACAACTATAAAAGTACTTTCAAAAGCTCCATCAAGAGTTCTTAAAATAAAAGCTCCGGTTAAAGCTGCTACTCCAAAGGCCTGGTACATAATTCCGTAGTTAGCACCATAATGCTTAAGTCCATAGAATTCTCCTGTAATACCCGGGTAGGAAGCCAAGAAACCACCAAAGCAGAAACCTACCATTCCAAGCAATATAAAGAAGGTTGTCTGGGTTAAAGCAATTGTACCCAATAAAAACATAGTAATGGCAGTAAGAGTAAATAAGATAGTTAGCACCTTGAATCTGCCGATTTTGTCTGCAAGAGGACCCCATGTAAGCCTTCCTGCAGTATTGAGCAGTGAAATAACAGAGACGATAGCACCGGCTGTTATGATATCAAGGTTTGCAAGCTTAATCCCGATATCCGCAGCATTACCTATTACTAAGTGTCCTGTGGTACAAGCAAAGAAGAATGTAAGCCAAACCATGTAAAAAGCTCTGGTTTTCAGCATCTCACTCGTAGTATATTCTTTAACTTCAACAACAGGTGTATTTGCTATACCTGCTGTAGGAGCAGCCTTTTCGTCAGGAACTACCAAAAACAGAGAACCGATTAAAATAAGGACTAAGTAAACTATACCTAAGTAAAAGAAAGCATCGGGAACTTCAAATATTCCTATGAAATAATTTACCAGAGGTGAGAAAACTAAAGCTCCAAGACCAAAAGCCCCCAGGACAATTCCGGAAATAAGACCTTTTCTCTCGGGGAACCATTTTATACCTGTTGATAAACAGCAAATGTATACGGTACCGACACCTGCTCCGGCGATAATACCAAAGTAAATATACAACTGAGCAAGGGAAGTAGCTGTAGAAGTCAACATAAGACCTGAACCATAGAGTATACCACCAATAATGGTTACTATTCTGGGCCCAATTATGTCTTGAAGTTTCCCAGCAAACATTGTTGAGAAAGCAAATGTGAAAATAGCAATAGAATAGGCCAGGATAACATCAGTATGTGCCCAGTTAAAATTATACACTAAGTGATTATTAAATAAGCTCCATGTGTATATAGCACCTACACATGGCATTGCTAATAAAGTTCCGAGTACAACATGCCAACGATTAAGACGCATTTTCATTTAAAATACCTCCTTATATTTATTATTTACTTTTTAACCTTCAAAATACACTATTAGTAAGTATAGTTTGCGAGCACGATACTAGTCAAGTAAAAAAATAACATAAATGAACTCAAAATACACCCAAAAACCCGTTTACAAAAATATTTTAATATGTTAGTATGTATAACAATACGATAATGTAAATTGCTGTGAAGAGGAATAGTAGTCACTTGGAAAATTTCCAGAGAACTGTTGGTTGGTGTAAAACAGTATTTGAAAAGTGATGAACTCGCCTGTGAGCTGCCCGCTGAAATGTTTATAATAGGTGGGGACGGATGTCAACCGTTATAGTGACGAGATATCGGTAAACTATTACTTTAATGTTTATCCCGTATCTTTTAAATTATTTTTGCATTTTGCAAAAGAGTGGTACAGCGGAAACTATCCTTCCGTCTCTTATGAGACGGAAGGTTTTTTATTTATATGCACACTTTTAATAACTATTAATGTTTGATCACATTGATATTGACGAAATAAAGGTGATTTTAAATTATCAGTTGCTAAATTAAGGAGGAGATTTTTGTGTCAAGAAAAATTTATGTTTTAGATACTACCTTAAGAGATGGAGAGCAGGTTCCCGGTGCAAAGCTTAATTTATATGAAAAGCTGGAAATTGCAAAACAGCTGCAAAAGCTTAAAGTGGATATGATGGAAGTTGGTTTTCCGTCATCCTCAAAAGGAGATTTTGATGCTGTTAAAACAATAGCAGAGCAGGCAGGCAAAGACGTAGTTATCACAGCCTTGGGCAGAGCAGTAAAAAGTGATATTGATGCAGTTTATAATAGTATTAAAAGTGCTGAACGCCCGATGATTCATATGGTTCTTGGAACTTCAGACCTTCATGTGGAGAAAAAATTCAAACGTTCTCGAGAATCTGTTTTGGAGATGGGAGTAGAGGCTGTTAAATATGCAAAAACCTTGCTTCCGGAGGTTCAATATTCACCTGAAGATGCAACTCGCTCTGATTTTGAATATTTATGGCAGACTGTAGAGGCTGTAGTCAAAGCCGGTGCTACTTGTATTAATATAGCAGATACTGTAGGTTATGCTGTTCCAGAGAGATTTGGCGAGCTGATTAAAAATATTAATTATAGATTAAAAAATCTTGATCCTAAGGTTTTGTTAAGTGTACATTGCCATAACGATACAGGACTTGCAGTTGCTAACACATTAGCTGCAATAAAAAATGGAGCGGATAAGGTTGAATGTACTATTAATGGACTTGGGGAAAGAGCCGGTAATGCTTCTCTTGAAGAAGTGGTGATGGGTCTTAAAGTTCATCCTGATTATTATAACGCCTATAGTGATGTTCAAACTACAGAGTTAATAAGGACTTCCAAGCTTGTAAGTGCTATGATGGGGCTAGATGTACAAGTGAACAAAGCTATTACAGGGGATAATGCCTTTGCCCATTCATCCGGAATTCATCAAGATGGCTTATTAAAATCAAGAGATGTATATGAAGTGATTCGCCCGGAAGATGTGGGTGCTCAAGAGATGGAATTGGTACTGACAGCACGCTCAGGCAGACATGCTTTTAAGCATGTCTTGGGTAATGTAGGGTATGAGAACCTGGATGACGAGATATTTGGTGCTATATATGAAAAATTTCTGGAGCTGGCTGATAGGAAGAAAGAGGTTTATGACCATGATGTATATTATTTAGTGAAGGAATATTATACAGGTAAAAACCAGGAGTTTACGGGAAATGACATTGAGCTATATGACTTGGTAGACTTTCAAGTAGTAAGTAATACACTATTTCCTCCTACAGCTACAGTCAAGCTTAGAAAAGGTGAAGAGGTATTGGTACAAAGTGCTGATGGCAATGGTCCTATCGCTGCATTGTATAAGGCTATTACAACCCTATTAGGTAAGGATATACAGCTCAAGGAATACCGTATAAACAGTATTTCCAGAGGTAAGGATGCATTAGGTCGAGTATGCATTCAATTTGAATACAATGGAAAAGTGTATAATGCCAAGGCAATAGATACAGATGTAATAAAAGCAAGTATTTTGGCACTCTTAAATGGAGTAAATAAGATTGTTTTGGAAAATAGAGGTAATTAGAACAGTATACTTGTTCAAAAACTTGTTCAAACTTGTTCAAAATGATGACAATTAATAAAAAAAAGTCTTTTCAAAAATTTGTTTTAGTGATAAAATGTATTAATAATAAAGAGCAATGGCGCTCTAAGTTAGCATGCTAAAGTAGCATATAATTTAGAGCGCTTTATAGTATGAAAACAGATTGGCTGAAGAGTTTGCTATACAAAAATTCATAAGACAAAAGAGGAAAAAAACTTTTTCTATAGAATATTAGTATCTCACATATACAAGTATGTATAGGTATAAAGTAGGCTTATGCCTATTTTAAAAACATTAAGTTAAAAGGAGGATGTATTGTTAATGAAAATTAAAAAACAATGGGTTTTGTTGCTAGTTGTTGCAATGTTTGCTTTAGCAGCTGTGGGATGTTTTGGTGGCCAGGATACTGGAAATCAAAACCAAGGCACAGGAGTGACTTTTGACGGAGAGATTCCAATTGGTGTTATGCTCCCGATGACAGGTGGTATGGCTAGTTTTGGTGAGGATATGTTTGCTGCTATCCAAATTGCTGCTGATGAAATCAATGCAGCAGGCGGTATTTTAGGCAAAGAGGTTATTCTTGTACAAGCTGATGACGCTGGAGATCCGGCTACGGCAACAAATGCTGCTATGATGCTTGTTTCTCGAGAGGTTGTAGCTGTAGTAGGTGGATATAGTTCAGGTGCAGTACTTCCTACATTACCTATTTATAGAGATGCTGAGATACCTATGGTTATCGCTGCAGCTAACTCAACTAGGATTGCCGAGGAAAATGTTATTGGAGATAATCCAGGTTGGGCATTTCAGCTGAATAGTACTGGTGACTACCAGGCTGCTAAAGCGGTAGAGTGGTTTGAGCAGTTGGGTGCAGAAACAATTGCATTAGTTCACATGGGAGATGCTTTCTCAGCTAACCTGGCACATTTAACTAGGGACTTATGGGAGGATAGAAACGGAAGAGTTGTTGCTTATGATGTTATTGCTGAAGGACAGCAAGATTTCTCAGCTATCGTAACAAGTATCATGGCTTCAAGTCCAGATGTTATCTATTGGACAGCATATTATTCCGAAGGTGCTCCATTTATCATGCAGTTACGTAGAGGTGGCTTCCAAGGTTCAGTAGTTGTTGCTGATGGTTCCGCTTCAGTACGACTTTTAGAAATTGCTGGTGCGGCAGCAGATGGTATATACAGTACTGCACCTCCTATAGTGGATTTTATACCAGCAGCACAAGGATTTATTAGTGCCTATGAAGCTAGATTTAGACGTTCACCAGGTGCTTTTGATGGATTGGCCTACGATTCAATGCGCTTAATGGCTGATGCTATCGAGCGTGCTGGAAGTGTTGAGCCGGAAGCAATTCGTCAGGCTCTTGCAGATACTAATAATTTCCAAGCTTTAGCAGGACCGGTTAGATTTACAGATAGAAATACATTAGCCGAAAGTAACTTTATCATCATAAGGGCTGAAGCTGGCTCATGGGTTTTGGTAGAACAATAAATCTAGTATAATAATAAAAGAAAAACTTTACTCAGCGGGGGCTTTAATCCGCTGGAGGTTAGTAGATGATAAACATATAACTTAGTACAGGTCAAGTATAGTTATACTTGACCTGTATCTTCATATTTAAAGAAGAGAAGGGGAAAGTCATGTCTTTACAGGAAATACTTCTTCATCAGCTTTTTAACGGACTACTTGTAGGTTCCTTTTACGGACTTGTAGCCATTGGCTATTCAATGGTTTATGGAATTATAAAACTCTTAAACTTCGCCCATGGTGACATTTATATGGTTGGTGCGTTTGTTGGTATGTCTGTTTTAGGTCTTATAGGAGCCACTGCTATAGGAAATCAGTGGCTTGGTATTATAATGGCAATGATTATAACTATGATAATTGTGGGATTATTAGGTGTTTTAATACAGCGGGTTGCTTATAGACCTATGCTTACAGCACCAAGGCTTTCGATTTTGATTACAGCCTTGGCAGTGTCTATGATTCTAAGTAATACAGTTATGATTAGTATGGGGGCACAAGTTAGACCATTCCGAACTGGTCTTGGTTTTGAAGGTATTACACTTGGCGGCGTCTTTATTACTCATACCCAGCTGATTTTGATAATTTCTTCTATAGCCCTTATGTTTTTACTTCATATGTTCATTACAAAAACAATGTATGGAAAAGCAATGCGAGCCATCGCCCTTGATCATGATGGCTGCCGCCTTATGGGTATAAATGTTTATAAAATAGTTGCTATTACATTCCTTGTGGGCTCAGCCTTGGCAGCAGCAGCAGGAATCATGGCAGGGGTATTTTATGGAACCGTTCATTTTATGATGGGTTTTACCATTGGGATTAAAGCTTTTACAGCGGCAGTTATTGGAGGGATTGGTAGTATTCCGGGTGCAATGCTTGGAGGGATACTTTTAGGGCTGCTGGAGGCATTTGGAACTCAACTTTCTTTTGTTGGTTCTCAATGGAGGGATGTATTTGCATTTGTCATCCTTATTTTAATTTTGATATTCAAGCCTACAGGTTTGCTGGGCAAAAAGGAAAGTGAAAGGATGTAGGTACAGTGGCAAACAAAGAATCTACTACACAAAAAGCACAGCAACCGGGCTCCAAATATAATCCCTTAAATAAATTAAATAAAATTGTAGATAAGCTCTATGAGCTTTTTGACAAACCGGCTATACGTTATAGTGCCATAGCACTGATAATAGCGATAGCTATATATTTGCCCCAGGTAGGTAACATGCATGTGCAAGGAGTTTTGACCAATGCGTTTCTTTTTATAGTAATTTGTTTGGGGTTAAATATTATTGTTGGCTTTGCAGGCCTTCTTACTTTGGGATATGCTGCATTTTTTGCAATAGGTGCTTATACAACAGGTATTTTAATTGTCAACTTTGGTATGAGCTTTTGGCTGACGTTGCCTTTCAGTGCTTTGGCAGCTATTATAGCAGGATTGGTTATTGGTGTTCCCACACTTAGGCTTAGAAGCGATTACTTGGCAATAGTTACCTTGGGTTTTGGTGAAATAGTAAGGCTAACTGCCAGAAATCTTGAAATTACAGGTGGTGCTGTCGGTTTAGTTGGTATAGACAGACCTGTCTTATTTGGTATTACTCTAAATCAGGTTACTCACTTTTACTATATGTTTTTTATCTTAGCTGTAATAGCAATAATTATTTCATATAGGTTATACCATTCACGCCTTGGTAGGTCATGGCAATACATTCGTGAGGATGAAGATGCTGCTGCGGCAATGGGTATTAATGTGGTAGCCGCCAGACTTTATGCTTTTATCATTGGTTCTGTTTTTGGTGCTATTGCAGGTTCTTTTATGGCTGTGAGAATGACTGCTGTTGCACCGGAGTCCTTTGTATTTATGCAATCGGTAATGTTTCTGATGGCAGTAATTATTGGTGGTATGGGTAAGATACCTGGTGTTGTTCTTGGTGCTTTGATTGTAACCATTTTGCCGGAGCTGTTCAGAGGTATTGGGGAATATAGAATGTTGTTTTTTGCTATTTTCTTATTGTTTATTATGTTATATCGTCCCCAGGGTATCTGGCCGGATCGACGAACTTGAGAGGGGCGTGATAAATTATGGCGTTATTAGAGGTAAAAGATATTACGCTGGTCTTTGGCGGCTTAACCGCAATAAATAAATTATCATTTGCAGTAGAACCCGGTTCCATTAAGAGTCTGATAGGCCCAAATGGAGCAGGAAAAACCTCTGCGTTTAACTGTTTAACAGGTTTTTACAAGCCTACTTCAGGAGATATTCTTTTTGATGGACAAAGTATTATAAACAAAAAGCCTCATAAAATTACTCAAATGGGTCTTGCGAGAACCTTTCAAAACCTACGATTATTTAAAAACTTGACTGTTTTAGAAAATGTTATGTCCGGAATGCATTGTAGAGGTACTGCAGGTGTATTCGGAGCAATCTTTAGAACACCCGGACAAAGACAAGAAGAGAAGAGAATCAGGGAAGTAGCAGAAGAGTGTCTAGAGTTTATTGGCATTGCTGATCAAAAGGATAGAATTGCAAAAAATCTACCCTATGGTGACCAAAGAAGAGTTGAATGGGCCAGAGCCTTGGCTACACAACCAAAGCTTTTGTTGCTTGATGAACCTGCAGCAGGTCTGAACAGTGATGAAAAAGACCAGTTAATAGAATTGATTACTAAGATTCGAGATGAGAGAAAAGTAACGGTATTTTTGATAGAGCATGATATGAGCTTAGTAATGAAAATATCTGATAAAGTATTTGTACTTGACCATGGAATAAAGATAGCGGAAGGTTCATCAGAAGAAGTGCAAAATAATCCAAGGGTAATTGAGGCATACTTGGGTAAAGAGGAGGAAGATGCAGGATGAGCGAAGTAGTTCTTTCTCTAAAAAACCTGGAAACACGTTATGGCTATATTTCTGCTGTTAAGGGAATAAGCCTGGAAGTACGCAAAGGTGAGATTGTCACCCTTCTTGGAGCAAATGGTGCCGGTAAAAGCACTACCCTTAAAACAATATCCAAACTGGTGCCGGCCTATTCAGGTACAGTTAAATTCATGGGGGTAGACATTACCAAGATGGAGCCTCATAAGATTGTAGAAATGGGCTTAATCCATGTGCCGGAGGGACGTAGGATTTTTAGGGACTTAAGTGTTCTTGAAAATCTTGAGCTGGGTTCTTTTACTTTAAAAGATAATAAAAAAAGGAAGCAAGGGATTGAACGTGCTTTTGAGCTATTTCCTGTTTTGAAGGAGAGGCGGAAGCAAATGGGAGGACTTTTATCCGGAGGCGAGCAGCAAATGTTGGCTATAGGTAGAGCACTTATGGTTGATCCAAAAGTACTGCTCCTTGATGAGCCTTCCATGGGTCTTGCACCAATTATAGTTCAAGGTATTATGGATATAATTAAAAGAGTAAACGAAGAAGGAACTACCATACTCCTTGTGGAGCAAAATGCTAAAAAAGCGTTAAAGCTGGCTCATAGAGGGTATGTTTTGGAAACAGGTAAAATTGTAATGGAAGGCGAAGCTTCTGTACTAAGTAAAGATGAAAGTATAGTTAAGGCTTACTTGGGACATTAGGAGCAGAGGGCAGTTGCAATGCGAAAATATGCGGGCGGTTAATAACCGCCCCTACACTTTAAATTTTTGTAGGGGTGATTATCAATCGCCCGTTTAACTTGATGACATTGTGTTAAATGGGGGATTGATAGTATGAATGAGCGGGTTGCAAAACTACTTAAAGAAAGTATTGAAGTTTTTCCGCATATTTCTGCCGAAAGGGCAGAAATTCTTACAAAATTTCATAAAAATGATACAAATATGTCCGTGCCTGTTCGTAGGGCACTTTCTTTTAAATACCTGCTTGAAAATAAAGAAATATGGATAGGTGAAGGGGAACTTATTGTAGGTGAAAGAGGCCCTTCACCCAAATCTACATACACATATCCAGAAATCTGCTGCCATACACAGAGAGATCTGGATATACTTGATTCCAGGGATAAAATCCCATATGGTGTAAGTCATGAGGTTAAAGCAATATATAGAGATACAATTGAGCCTTACTGGCAAGGGAGAACTATTAGAGAAAATATTTTTGCTAATATGAGCCGAGAATGGCTAGATGCTTATGAAGCGGGTATCTTTACTGAATTTATGGAACAGAGAGCACCGGGACATACCGTTCTTGATGATAAAATCTATCACAAAGGTTTTGTAGATTTTATTAAGGATATTGAAAAGAGTATTGCTAGTATTGATTACCTTAATGATCCCGAGGCCTATGCTAAACAAGAAGAATTAAAAGCCATGAAAATATGTGCAGAGGCTATTATATCCTTTGCCAGACGATATAGTGCAAAAGCTTATGAGCTTGCAGCAGAAGAAATTGATCCTGTGCGAAAAAGAGAATTAGAGCAAATAGCTGAAATATGTCACCATGTTCCGGCTAATGCTCCCAGGAACTTTTGGGAAGCAGTGCAAGCATACTGGTTTGTGCATCTGGGAGTAATTATTGAACTCAACACGTGGGATGCTTTTTCTCCCGGAAGATTGGACCAACATTTATATCCTTTTTACAAAAAGCAATTAGCTGATGGTGCAATTACCAGAGAGCAAGCACAGGAGCTTTTGCGGTGTTTATGGATTAAATTTAATAATCAGCCTGCACCACCTAAAGTAGGAGTTACTGCTGCGGAAAGTGGAACTTATACGGACTTTGCTAACATCAATACAGGTGGTCTAAAAGCAGATGGTTCAGATGGAGTTAATGAAGTAACATACATCTTGTTGGATGTTATAGATGAAATGCGTTTATTGCAGCCAAGTACCAATATTCAACTGAGTCAAAAAAGTCCTGATGATTTTTTAAGGCGAGCTCTTGAAATTGTCAGAAAAGGTTGGGGACAGCCTTCTATATTTAATGCTGATATGATAATCAAAGAATTGCTTAATCAGGGTAAAAATATAGAAGATGCCAGAAATGGAGGAGCTAGTGGCTGTGTTGAAACGGGAGCCTTTGGTAAGGAAGCATATATTCTAACAGGATATTTTAACCTGGTAAAAGTTTTTGAAATAACTTTGAATAATGGTATTGACCCAAAAACAGGCAAGCAAATTGGCTTGATGATAGGCTCTCCTGAAAGTTTTAAAGAATTCGAAGAGCTATTTGCAGCTTTTCAAAAGCAGCTCAAATACTTTATTGATATAAAAGTCAAAGGCAATAATATAATTGAGAAACTATATGCCAATTATTTGCCGGCTCCCTTTCTTTCTATCTTAATTGATGATTGCATCAAGAAAGGTATGGATTATAATGCTGGTGGAGCAAGATATAATACCAACTATATTCAGGGTGTAGGATTGGGGAGCCTGACTGATACTATGACAGCGGTTAAGTATCATGTGTATGATAAAAAAACATTTACTTTCGCTGAATTACTTCAAGTTCTAAAAAGTAACTTTGACGGATATGAAAATGTACGTCAGTTATTGCTAAATAAAACACCTAAATATGGAAATGATGATGATTATGCTGATGATATAATGAAGTCTATTTTCCAAGTTTACTATGATGAAGTAAATGGAAGGTCCAATACAAAGGGTGGGGTATATAGAATCAACTTGCTGCCAACAACCTGCCATGTGTATTTTGGATCAGTTGTAGGAGCTACATCTGATGGAAGGAAAGCTAACGATCCTTTATCCGAAGGTATGTCGCCTGTGCAAGGTGCTGATATAAAGGGACCTACAGCAGTTATTAAATCGGCAAGTAAGATAGATCAGGTTTTAACCGGAGGAACTCTTTTGAATCAAAAATTCACACCAGATGTATTAAAGGGTGATGAAGGCATCACAGTTTTATCACATCTGGTAAGATCTTACTTTTTATTGGAGGGACACCATATTCAGTTTAATGTAGTTGATAAAGAAACATTGATTGCAGCTCAAAAAGAACCAGAAAAACATAAAAATTTAATAGTTCGAGTTGCTGGATATAGTGACTATTTTTGCGATTTGAGCAAAGCTCTTCAGGATGAAATAATTAATAGAACAGAGCATTCTCTGTAGAGTAGCTGATAACTCAAGAACCATTTATAGGGTGGGGTGTTGTTAGATTAAATGGTAATTTGAAAAAGAAATGCAAATTGAAAAATAAAAGGAGAGAAAACTTCGGTCAAGCAGTACAAATGAAACATTTTATTGCCTGTAATTGATAAAGAATAACGAGGAGTTTTCTAGAATAAATGCAATAGAAGCCACCCATTTTGGATATCAGATATCCGAAGTCAGATTTATCATTGCAATTTGGAGTACAAATTGCTTCTAGTCTGACCTCTGATCTCCGACCTCTGTTTTGGGTGGCTTCTATATTATCGGCAGAAAGAAAGTCGCTATCAATCTCACTGCCGGTGTTATTAGTATTTTTATTTTTGCCAAAAGATATTATGACAATTATAGCCAATCAAGTAGGAGCTATTGCAGAGCCAGGTATAGTATTTTAGTTTTCCCTAAACAAGGCACTATACTGCTGGCTGCAATTGAAACTGATTAATTTTAGTTAATTTTTTTGTAAGAGCTTTGGAGGCAACAATGCTTTTGAGTTTATGAGGATAAACCCAATTATAATGGAAATCAGTACCAGGCCACTTGCACCCAGGAACAAGGGCATTTGGCCTATTTTTGTCACAAGACCAAAGGTGGGTGGGCCCATGGCTACACCAAAAAATCTGGTAGAACCATATAAGCAAGTAATCATTCCTCTTTCGGTAGTCTCAGCAGCACTGGTTATCAGAGTATTGATGGCAGGAAGCACTGACCCTGTCCCGATTCCCATTACTACCAGAACAATAAATAAAACATAAATATTTGTTACAAAAGCCATTCCTGCTATTGAAACTCCAAGTATTATCAAACCACCAAGAGTTACATACTTTAAGATGTTCCCTATCTTTTTTTGCAGGATAAGTCCCGACAGATATGCTGTAATTGCCATAGAAGCAACCGGTATTGCAATGAGGAGGCCGCTGGTTATTCCGCGGATTTGATATTGCTGTTCCAGAATGTCTGAGATGTAACTTAAAACTCCAAATAGAGTAAACAACACAATTGCACCTGCAAGAAAACATGCCACTAGCGACATTCCCTTTTTCTTAAAAATATTCTTTAATTCCTGAAAGTATTGAGATTTAGATGCTTTTTGTTTTTGATCAGGTTCTTTCACTAAAAACCATACAGCTAAAGCTATTGGTATTGCAAGGAGCCCATAAGCAAAGAAGGGAGCAAACCAAATTAACAATCCTAGGGCTGCACCTGCAATTGGGCTAACTACCTTACCCAGGCCATTTGCAGCTTCTAATATACCAAGTGCTTTTGTCCGTTCACTGCTCTGGAAAATATCACCTGTTAAAGCCATTGCCAACTGGTATGTTCCACCTGCTCCAATACCTTGTATTATCCTACCAACCATTATCATTACATAAGGGTTAGCCATTAAAAGTGCGGCTGTTCCGGCTATCAGGCCGCCTATACCATATACAATCAAAGATGGAGCAATAATGACCTTTCTGCCAAACTGATCAGAAAAGTAGCCTGCAATAGGTATTACTATTCCAGCAGGTACAGAGAATGCAGTAATCAAGAGTCCCGCCTCAAACATACTTAAATTCATCTCTGTTCTCATAGCAGGTAGTAAGGGGATCAGCATGGAATTCCCTAAAACCATTATAAAAGGCACTGCACATAAAACACTAAAAGGTAAGATTATCTGTTTTTTCATCCATTCATTTCCCTTCTTAAAAGTAAATTTGCAATTAAATTGCAAATTAGTATTTTTTACCTCTTATTAGCTTTTCCGTTGAGTAAGCTTAGTATACGAACAAAAGTTGGTAATTTAACATTAGTCTAATCTTGGTTGGTTAAGCATATATTTAGAATGAAAAACCAAGCGGGAGGGAAGAGATGTTTTTTGCTATGGATAAAGTAGTTGTAGGTATGGCATTAATAAGGATATTTTCATGTCTTATAGAGCTCGGGGCGGCACTGCTGATGTTGAAGTTTAACAAAGTTGAAACAGCTTTGAAAATTAATGCAGTATTGGCTTTTGTAGGACCAATAATTTTAATGAGTGTAATGGCCTTAGGGTTATTCGGAATGGCTGGAAAAATGCCTACTTCTAAAATGTTTTTTATTGTGTTAGGTGTTTTTTTCATTTTTTATGGAGCGAGCAAGGGATAATCATATAAAACTGCATCTTCGTAAATCTAAATGTAAAGTTTTTCAACCAAAGATCCTACTCTTTAATATACACTATAGCAGTATACATTAAAGAAGGAGTTTCCAGAAAACAACTTAGAATTTAGATATTATGTTTAACTATAGATAAGTATTATGGTTGTTCTAGCCAAGAAATGCAGATATATCTAGATTGTGTTAGATGAATATTGAGAAATGAAGTTCTTATTTCTATATTTGCAATTTTATTTCTAAAAAACAAGATAAGGATAGCAAGTGGAAAATCGCTTTTATATTTCAATGGAGAGGGGAAGCTTGAGGATTGATGTAAAAAAATGTAACAAAGCTAACAAGGATTGTAATATTTTCCTTGCAAAAGATGTTAAAATATAACACATAGGGGTTGGGTAATTTTTAAGTTTTTTTGACTTAAGAATTCAATGTATCAAGTGAAAAAGGATATTTTTGTACATAAAGTATATCTTTATGGTATAATTAATATAGGATATAAAGTGTAGCTAAAAAATACTTGGTATTGTTTTTCATTACTTGAGCAATTTTATATTTGGCAATAAATATAATAACAGTTTTTGCTGTAGTAAGTGAGCATATTTATTTACAAAACATATTTTGTTCAACATTAGATATTATGTATAAAAATGTAAACAAACACAAGCAACTCTCTTGCAAAATGGGACCTTTAAGCCCTTAAAAATCAAATACAATACGAATGTATGCAAAAAATATCCCAACGCCTCAGAAGCTAAATATGGGACTTAGAGAACAATTGAGGGAAAATGGAGCATTAAATGGACTTAATTCAAGGGAGAATCTCATCTCGTTATGAAGTGTTAATTAAATGAGATTTAAGTTGGCAACTACTTTCGTGTAGTTACTGAATATTTGTTGAGTTAGTGTATTTATTAAGACGATCTTATTCCATTAGTAATACTAGAAAGCTTAATTAAGTACTAAAAGAATAAGTAATGACTTTATATGTATGGTTTTAGTAAGTTGCTCTAGTAGCAAAAGCTACTAATTACTTGAAAATGGATATCTAATATAAGGATGTTTGAATTTCAATATAAAAAAGAAAAGTTGCATCATTGTATCAATCTAACTAATGCAGCAATTGGTGAAAAACAAGCAAATATTTAAATAAACATCCAACAATGGTTGATGAAAGGGTGCAATAAATGCCATATATGTTTCTTGTGAGATCAGGGTGCATAATATGAGGTGTCATAATCATAACAGCCTGTAAGGTTTAAGTGATTTATAGCAACCCATCATTATCATGAAGTGTAAAAAAAATGCAAGAAAAGTCTTGTAATAAAAAACGAGATGTAATATACTTTATAATATGTGTAAAGAATTACAGGGTTTCATAGTAAAAATAAGTCCTGTGAAAAGTTGTAATACATTGCCTATAAAGGCCAAAATTAAAAAAGAGGGAGGGAAACTGAAATACAATTCCATATGAATTCATAACTATGTACTTTTTGGCTTATTGACTTATTAGTAAAACTTTGAAGTATGGTCAAGAAATACTTGATAATTGATAGAAATTTGAGCGTTATTTATAAGGTGCTGTAGCACTTAAAATTTTAAGGGGGGAAGAAACCAATTATGATGAGAACAGTAAAGCAAATGAAAGGGTTTAACACATTCTTGGCAATTACATTATCATTCCTACTATTGTTAACAGGCGGACCATTGTCTGCTTTTGCTGCTGTAAGTTATGATTATGATGTGCAAGAACAAGAAGCTCCAGTATTGGATTCTGCTGTATCAGATGAGCAGGTAGGAGGAACAATACCGGATGAATGGGTAGAAACTACTTTACCAGACAGCTCATTTGAAACTGAGCAG
>Ga0123355_10000436_pt1 | contig 54934 bp, 44 predicted proteins | sample TergutEmb28metaG_3_FD_89872 | JGI IMG/M metagenome (GOLD analysis project Ga0123355, IMG submission 89872) | Embiratermes neotenicus P1 segment gut microbial communities from Petit-Saut dam, French Guiana - Emb289 P1 | ecosystem: Host-associated > Arthropoda: Insects > Digestive system > Gut ... | reverse complement strand
TTTGCCGCCATGCGGTGCGGAAAAACCTTGAAAGGCCACAGGCATTCCGGCGGTTTTTTCACTCCGCATGACAACAAAAATTCGGCGGCAAAATCGTCAACTTATTTCTTAACAGTTCCTAACGCAATATTTATGCACTCAGGCATCTGTCCACTCTTCGTCCAATACTCTAAAAAATGAATTAATAATGAGTTAATTCTCAAATAATTCTTGACAAGTACCACTTACTTGTTGCATAATACTCTACAACGTAGGAGAAAGCTAATGAAAAACTTTAATCACATTCAAGCAATCCAAACAAATATTGACATGTGCAGCATGATGATGCGTGGTATGATGATGCCATACGCGTCTGCTTTGCATATCTGCCGAATGTGATGATTTGACAGAATAATAGCAAATGTAAGACGCGGAGTAAAGTTACGTTACTCGGCGTCTTTTATTTTCATTAGTTTACCTAACAAATACCACATCCAATGAAATTTAGAATACACAAAATCAAATTAACAGGAGGAAAGAAAAAATGTCAGACAGAACATGGCGCTTTGAAACACAACAAATACACGTAGGTCAGGAAGCACCCGACCCAACAACCGATGCACGTGCAGTACCCATTTATCAAACAACTTCATATGTATTCCCTAGCCCGGAGAAAGCTGCAGCTCGCTTTGCACTTGCTGAACCCGGCAACATATATACACGCATTATGAATCCAACTACAGATGTGTTTGAAAAAAGAATCGCAGCATTAGAAGGTGGCGCAGCAGCACTTGCGGTCGCCAGCGGATCTGCCGCTACAACATATGCCATTCAAAATATAGCAGGTCCCGGTGACCACATTGTTTCTGCAAAAACCCTCTACGGCGGCACATACAATCTTTTCGCACATACTTTCCGCACAATGGGTATTTCTGTAAGCTTCATCGACCCTGATGTTCCTGAAAATTTTGAAGCAGAAATTAAAGATAACACAAAAGCACTCTTCTTAGAAACCATCGGTAATCCGAATGCTACTTTAATCGACATTCAAGCGGTTGCAGATATTGCGCATAAACACGGACTTCCTTTAATCGTAGATAATACATTTGCAACACCATATCACCTGCGCCCCATCGAACATGGTGCAGATATCGTTGTACATTCTGCAACAAAATTTATTGGCGGACATGGCACAACAATTGGTGGTGTTATTGTGGATGCCGGTAAGTTTGATTGGGCAGCATCCGGCAGATTCCCAAGTTTCACGGAGCCAGATGCAAGTTATCATGGCGCTATTTTCACAGAAGTAGCAGGAGCACTTGCATACATAATTAAAGCAAGGGTCACGCTTCTACGAGACATGGGTGCATGCCTGTCTCCATTCCATTCATTCTTGTTCTTGCAAGGACTGGAAACCCTTTCATTAAGAATGGAACGACACGCAGAGAATACGCTTAAAGTAATAGGCTTTCTAAAAACACACCCGCAAGTTGAACATGTCAATCACCCATCCCTAACAGAACATCCACATCATGCACTCTATAAGACATATTTCCCCCAAGGTGGAGCATCAATATTCACCTTTGAAATCAAAGGCGGTAAAGCTGAAGCACAAGCTTTCGTTGAAAAATTAAAACTCTTCTCTCTTCTAGCAAATGTTGGAGATGTTAAATCACTGGTCATTCACCCGGCATCCACAACACATTCTCAAATGAGCGAAGCAGAACTTCAACTCAGTGGCATCCAACCAAACACAATAAGACTATCCATCGGCACAGAACATATTGATGATATCCTGGATGATTTGAAACAGGCGATAGAATAAAATTCATAATTGATGTAAGGATGGGGCTATTGCAAAATACAGAAAAACCCGTCATCCCGGGCTTGACCCGGGATCTATGACACAGCTTGATTCTATTAGATTGCGGCTTCCTGAATCAAGTTCAGGACAGGCTCCGGCCAGCAATGACGAATGCTCATTTCTGTTTTTTTAGGGGCTATTGCATCATTTTGCAACAGCCCCTTCACGTTAACTTGATATTCACCTTTAACCTGCTGGTATGTCTCTTCCGGCATCAAGAGCCTCAAATCTGCTTAACAGGTTTATTTGCAATGACATGCGAGTTATAAACAACTCGGTATTTTCTCCATTGAGAACAATCATAAACTGTGAATCATTGAGCTGATATAGCTCGAGGGTTCTTGTATCTCCGTCTGCAAAGTATATAGTTATCGAATACATCGGATCGCCGGACGGAATCGGAGCGTCAGTTTCACCATTTGGAGCTATCAAAAGTGCTCCGGTATATAATCTTCTTACATTAGTTTCGCTTATTTCAGTATCATCCAACCAACCGCGCAGGCTTTCATCATCAGGATTATGTTCCATCCGCAAAATTCGTGTTGCACCATCAAGCATAAATGTTATAGACGCAATCTCCTCTATATGGTACAGCCACATATGACCTGTGCGTATTTGTGCGAAACTTATATTCAAAAACTCATACTCTCCGAAATAATCAAACAAAACTGCATCATAACCCTCTATCATGACAAAACGCCCACCTCTATCATGATCAGCATTACCAATAAGAAGAGTCGCACCATGCCAATCATAGGCTTCAATTGTTAATCTGACGGGAGAGTCCAATCCATATGCTGACAAATCGGTTGGGCGAACAGACACAACATCGGTCGGTCTAATACTGATTAAATCTTGCAAAATGACACGTTCAATGATTGAATCATTGGCTTCAGCAACTGTGGGTTGTAAAATTTGAAATGATGAGCTTCCCAGTGGAAGATCAGCTATTTCTTCCTCTGCACGCCTGCGCAACTCAATAATACCACGATCATTTTCAATGATAATGTTTTCGAGAGCTAATACTGCAGATTCAATAGCATGATACTCCCAGAATGGGAAAAATGCTATGTCGTATAATTGCTCAACACTTTGAGTCATTACAGCGCTCTGATGCCCACTCAGCAAGAATACTTCACGACTGTTCCCCAATCTGGCAAAACGCCCTTGCCCTACAGCTTGCACATTCCCAATTTCAATTTCCACAGTTGTTCCATCATCGCGAGCCACGCTTACGCTCATATCAGGATTGTTAAACCCAAACATAGCAAGTTGTTCATCATCAGCATCTTCAGTAACAACAGTCAAATTCGGCAATGAAACCGCTTGATTAAACAGGGAACGTAATGCCGATTGTTCTCCTGAGAAAATCGGGTCTGCAACATTTAGTTCAAGACCACCATCATCTGCATTATGCAAAATGGTATATTCTGTACCATCATTTGGAGTAAATGTTATGCTAACCACATACTCGCGTGACTCTCTTATCAAATCTGCTGTCTGTGCTGCTTCAACAGGCGGAGTCTCAATCATGACCTCCGGTTCATCGTCCCATAACATCAAGAAAACAATTCCGGCAGATAACAGCAAAACAGCAATAATACAAGTAATTAGTACAGATTTTCGCATTATTTATGCCTCCGTTTACGCCAAACTACAATACCCGTCGCAATAATGGCTAGTGGTAATGCAATAACCATCACGATTAATATCGTCCTTGCAGATCCTGAACTTACCATCATCTGACTACCCGTTAACTCTCTGGCAGGAATGAATATACGCTCGCCAAAGGGGTTAAGGTCGTGAGCAATATCATTGATTAAAAATGCATTATAAAAAGTATCACCGTATGTGCCTAATATAAAATCATCAAATTTCGAAAATCCCGCAACAATTAAGTTTGCATCAACTTGATTACCGTCAGCATTACGGGTACTTCTACTTACATGATAGGCAAGAACAAACGGACCTGATTCATCTCCAGGTTCTCTCGCTGGCGTAGTCAAATCGCCTGCACTAATATCCTTAGCATATGAAGACGCAGAAATTGTTTGAACTAGTGGGGTAATTCTAAACCCGCCTCTTACTACAGCATCCGAACGAAGCGGACGCGGAAGACGTACACCCAGACGAAATACAGACGTTATTTCTTCTGCGTTAGCCGTGGATGGCAACCCATCACCTGCTACGACATGCGCACCAATTATGCCAAATTGTGGTACGAATGTAAATTCATCATCAAATATTAGTTTATTCTCGATTGTTATTCCCCACTCTGCCATAAAGTTTTCCAGATTTGGCAAGCTAGGTAGTTGTGGATCATATAATATTATTACGCTACCACCGTGCATAAGAAACTCTTCTAACTTCACTATTTCTTCGCTTAAGAAATCGGACAACGGTGCAGCACTGACAAGAACTATTGTATCATCAGGTATTTCTTCAGTCGCCAAGTTGATAGTTGACGCGACATAACCGCCTCTCTCAAAAACATTTGTAAAGTTGAGAAGAGGGCTTTCTCTGTGATTCTCAACAAAGACAACACGTGCAATTTCTTCATTCAACACATAGATCAGGGAACTAATTAACTCTTGATCCGCTCTTAGTGTTACCGTCACACGTCCTTGTTGGTCTTGGCGTTGCGCAAATAAGTCAAAAACTGACAATCTTGTTGCTCTTCTCTCACTCAAAAATATGATGTCATTACGATCCATATCCTCTAGCTCCATATAAGCTGCTTGTAGATCTGAGAGTGAATTATTATATAGCGGACCGTCAAATGAGTTGAGATCCGGGTTCACATATTGTATTCTCAATCGTCCTCCGGAAGATGCAGAATAATTCTGTAATATGTTTGCAACCATATCAAAGTTGGGATTAGCTCGCCATATAGATTCCTCTGAAAGCACTATAATATCAACTGTTTCATCCAGGTCATTTAGAAATTCAGCTGCTCTATCAGAAAGTGTGAATACTCCTGTTTCAGTAAGATCAGCTCTAATGAAGAAGCGATCTGTGAGCATACCTACGAAAATATTAACAAGAATGATTAGTGTCAGAACGACAACTGTAATAAGGACACCTATTCCTCTGATTCTTAATTTATTACTCATATATATGAACATTCCTTTCTATAGTGCTCAGTCACAAAACAACCACGGATAAGGAATGGTCATTTCGTGCATTAATTTGCGGTTTCCCGTAGGGAGAGCAAATTGGCACATTCTCACGTAAGTTTGAATTTATTCAAACTTTAGCGTTGCCTCCTTCTCTCTAGAGCTCGCGTGGTAAGGAAGATAAATACAGCACAAACTGAAATAAAAAACACTATCGTATCAAGAGATAACAAGCCTCTTGTAATCTCTCCATACCGACCATAAATTGAAATAAATAGGAAAATCCGCATAATAAACTCCGGTAGCACACCGGTTGCAAAAAACATCGATGCAACAATTTCCAGAATATATAATGCAATGAAAAGACATAGAGAGCCAACAGCAGCAATAACCTGGTTCTCTGTTAATGCTGAAATGAATATTCCCATTGATATATATGCGGCACCTATGCAAAGAATACCAACATAATTACCGACTATTTCCGCCATGTTATTCGTTCCAAAAAGCGAAATTGTAAATGGCCAGAGAAGTGTTAATAGAAGTAAACACATGAAAACAGCCAGTGATGAAAGAAACTTGCCAATTACAATTGAATGCATTCTGACCGGGGTTGTGTATAAAAGTTGATCCGTCTTTTGTTTAAAGTCTTCGGAAAAAACACGCATTGTCAATATTGGTGTTATAAACATCATAACAAGTAACATAAAACTAAATAGTCCGCCGACTGATGACGATGAACCCAAAGCATTGTTTAGGTAAAACATCAAGTTGAGCACAAGGATATATGAGCCTAAATATACATAACCTATTGGTGATGTAAAGTATGCATTAAAATCACGTTTAAATACTGCTAGCATCTAGTTCTCCTCCTCAGTTAGCTTTAGGAAGATATCTTCCAAGGAATCACTTTGCGGACGAAGCATAAGTAGCGGATAACCTTCTTTTGAAAGTGCATTAAATAGAGGTCTTCTTATATCAACACCTCTATTACTTTCGATTAAGAAATCACAACTGTCAGGCTCTTTTTTACCTAATGAATTGGCAGACTTTATACCTTCAAGATTATCCAATATTGTTCGCACGCTACCACTCGGCCCTGCAATTCTGACCATCATTGATCTTGTTCCAATTGCTGTGCCTGCAAGATTTTCCGGCTTGTCATCTGCAACTATTGATCCATTCGCAATAACCAAAACGCGTTCACAAATTGCAGAGACTTCAGGCAATATATGTGTCGAAAGTATGATTGTGCGTTTTTTGCCCATATCCTTTATGACATTTCGGATTTCTACAATCTGTCTTGGATCCAGTCCGACAGTTGGCTCGTCCAGTATTAAGACATCAGGGTCTCCAATTAGAGCTTGTGCAAGCCCCACACGTTGTTTATAACCCTTTGAAAGATGCCCGATTACCCGCTTGTATACATCCTTGAGTCCGATAATTTCACATATACCTGATATATGATCCTTCTGGGATGGTGACGTTGCACCTTTAAGTTCATACACAAAATCAAGATATGCATCTACCGTCATCGTATGGTAAAGGGGTGGTTGCTCAGGAAGATAACCAATACGCTTTTTCGCCTCTATTGGATTTCTTAGCATATCAATCCCAGCAATCTCAACATCTCCCCTGTCTGCTGTTAAGTATCCGGTAATTATGTTCATTGTCGTTGATTTTCCTGCACCGTTTGGACCCAGAAAACCAACAATTTCCCCTTCCGGAATCGTGAACGATATATCATCAATCCCGCGGTTTTTACCGTAACTCTTGCTTAGTCCGCTTATAGTAATCATATATATGACCATTCCTTTGCTGCACTTCTGCTGATATATTCAATCTGGTTTTACCACCAAAATTCTTGCATGCATGATGATGCATGTCAATAAAAAGTGCGATTCCTGAACCGATTGTTCATGAACAATCGATCCATTAAATTCGCTACAATTGTAACATAATATATAATTAAAAACAATCGAGCGAAAGAAAAAAATATGTGATATAATGGAGTGGAGTGGCTAAAACTCTATATTATGAAATGAGAATGAAATATGATTACTGTTAATAATCTAAGTCTGCAATTTGGTGGCACTACTCTCTTTTCGCGTGTCGATCTGCAATTTACGCCCGGCAACTGCTACGGCATCATCGGGGCAAACGGTTCCGGCAAATCATCATTTCTAAAAATCCTTTCCGGTGAACTCGAGCAAACGACCGGCGCAGTAGAAATTAAACCTGATGTCCGTATGACGGTATTGAAACAAGATCAAAACATGTACGATGAGTTCACTGTTATGGATACTGTTATAATGGGTAATGCACGCTTATTCGAATGTGGCAAAGAAAAAGATGAACTCTACCTCAAGGAAGATTTCTCTGACGAAGACGGCATACGAGCTGCAGAATTGGAAGAGGAATATGCGGAACTTGGAGGCTGGGAAGCCGAATCCGACGCATCACAGCTACTTCAAGGATTGGGCATACCGACTGCTCTGCATCACTCCATAATGAGTGAAATGGAACCACGACAAAAGGTTAAGGCTTTGCTCGCACAAGCGTTATTCGGAAAACCCGATATTATATTACTCGACGAACCAACAAACAACCTTGACGTTGGCAGTGTTGTCTGGTTGGAAGAGTTTCTCATGGATTATGAAGGAACAGTCATCGTAGTAGCTCATGACCGATACTTCCTCAACACTGTATGTACTCACATTGTCGATATCGATTTTGAAAAAATCAAACTATATGTTGGTAACTATGACTTCTGGTATGATTCCAGTCAACTCATGCAGAAACTCATAAAAGAGAAAAACAAGAAAAGCGAGGATAAAATTCAAGAACTGGAAGAATTTGTCCGTCGCTTCTCCGCGAATAAATCTAAATCACGCCAAGCCACATCTCGCAAAAAGCTCATAGAAAAAATAAGAATAGAAGACATGCCTGCATCAACACGCCGCTATCCTTGGGTTGGATTCAAAATGGAACGGGAACCTGGAAAAGACAGGTTATTTGTAACTGATGTGTCATATAGTATCGACGGCGAAAAAGTTATAGACAACGTAAGCTTCACCATGAATCGCGATGACAAAATTGCGTTCATCGGCGAGAATGAAAACACGATAACCGCAATGTTCAAAATCCTTGCCGGCGAGATTGAACCGGATGAAGGCGAAGTCAAATGGGGCGTTTCAACAACACAATCATACTTCCCCAACGACAACACCGCATACTTCTCTGACAATGAACTAAATATCATCGACTGGATTCGACAATACTCTGAGGACAAACGGGAAAGCTATCTCAGGACATTCCTGGGACGCATGCTATTCACAGGGGATGACGTCTACAAAGATGTAAAAGTGCTCTCTGGTGGCGAAAAAGTCCGCTGTATGCTATCAAGACTCATGCTCTCCGGTGCAAGTGTACTATTACTTGACCAACCAACAAACCACCTTGACCTTGAAAGCGTAGCCGCGCTCAATAATGGACTTATAGATTTCAAAGGCAATGTAATCTTCACAACCCACGACCACCAACTAATACAAACAGTAGCAAACAGAATCATAGAATTCAAAGACGGCAACATAATAGACCGCGCAATGACATATGACGAGTATGTTGAGTCAGTAAAGACAACTGTGGAGTAGAATGCAGGAAAGGGGGCTGGAAAATATATGTTCCCCTATTCATAGCAGATAGTCAAAAAAACAAATCATACCACCACTTCAAGTGGTGGTATGAGCTTAACCCTATAAGGGCTGAACACATACGCGCCTAAAGGCTGTGTCGCAAACCGATACTGGCTGCCTCTCAAAGAGGCTATTTGATCGCCCTTTCTTCCTTATTTTTCTTATAGAAGGAGAGACCGTCGATGAAGAAAAGTAACATTGTATTTTTCTTTTTATTATTTGCAGTTATAAGCTCTGTTGCTTGTTCAAGTACAACTCATGAGCCGGAAACAGAATTTCTACTGCAAGATTCAAATATTCAATTTGAAGTCGATCTCGTTGCATTTCACGGAAATATTGGTAGACCTTTACATTTTCAAATATTGCAAGACAGCTTAGTTTGGTCGATGTGGAAAGGTATTGACGACTATTCCGTTCGAACATTTGAATTTAAGGATGATATATCCACCCCACAAACCACAAACCTCGTATCTGCTTTTGAAAGTGAATACCCTATTGTTGGTTTCGATGTATCAAATGATGTAATTACGGTGCTTAATAAAATGGAATCAAGTCTGGGGATATCACAAGCAAGCGTCTTTGGAGAGGAACTGCTTAATATTGATTTGGATTTTCTTGGTGAAACCGGATTGAGTATTGTATCTGTGGCTGTCGATTCAGAAAGAAGGATTTATGTAGCATGGCAGCTGAGGGGTGAAAGGATGCAAGGTGGGATAAGTGTGATTTCGGGTTTCGGTCAAACTCTTTTCACTATATCAGCCAATTACAATATCACCGGAATAGTACTTACGAGCGATGATACGCCCTTTGCACTTGTAGATGAATCAACATTGAAAGTGGTTGATGTTGAAAGAGAATCATGGGGTGAAGCAATAACGCTTCCGGCTTCGTTTCAGCGCATCATTTCCAGTCCTGACGGGTCTATCCATCTCGACTCCTCAGTCGCACTATATGAATTTAATGTGGATGAAAACACAATAACAAGATTGTTTGAGTATTCACAGTTAGGTATATCATGGGCGATCTGGATTGCCCCTATTAGGGCGAACACATTCTTCATTGCTAAAGACAATGGAGATGTTTTGTATATAAGGCCACATGGTTTTGATAGTTTGATATTAGACGAAGGTAACAGAACACACCATACAGCGTCTGATTATAGAAATGTGTTATCATTTGCCCATTCATCTCCAATTGACCCACGTGTTGCGCAAGCGGTTATCGATTTTAACAGAGATAATGAAAATTACCGTATAGAAATGCGTGCAATAAACCAGGCAGATATTCTGACATTACGAACAGAGTTAGCGATTGGGCGAGTGCCGGACATTATCATGTTTGGTGATTCTTGGTGCGACTTGCGTGTAGAGTTGCCTTCTTACAGGCTTGCAGCCAGAGGGCTTTTGGTTGATTTATATACATTTCTGGATAATGATCCTGAGCTTAGCAGGCAGAGTTTTATGCCAAACCTGCTCTATGCGATATCTGAAGGTGATTCGCTTTATGAACTGCCTTATCGCTTTACAGTTGATGTTGCAGTTGGAAACGCAAGCATTTTAGGCATGGAAATGGGTTGGACATTTGACAAAATGCTTGCAACATTGGATGATTTGCAGTTTGATGGTTTGATTCTCAATCCGAATTTATCACAAATCAACGTATTAAACATGATGTTGAGATTCATGATTGATGATTTTATTGATTGGTCAACCGGAACAGCTTACTTTGGCACAGATGAGTTTCAGAGGTTATTAGAAATAGTCAAGACATTCGCTAGAGCTGATATATACGGTGGAGTTCTGGATGAGAGAGAACTAATCGCACAAGGGCAGCAGCTAATGATGTGGCAAACAATATCACGCCCAAATGAACTACAATTCTTTGATTTTTATTTCAACGAAATGGTACCTGTAGGATTCCCGGTGCGTGAAGGAGTGGGGCATTCAATGAGACTTGATAATGGTTTTGCAATATCTTCCACAACAGAGCATATGGAAGCTGCTTGGTCATTTGTTCGAGACTTCTATAAGCCGGACTTTTTTGAGTCGGCATTATACTTAATTCCCATGCATATTGAAGCAATTGAATCTTGGTTTTTGATTGAAGACTTGGGATTTACAATAGGTTTTGATGCGTATGAAATTGAAATAGGTCCTGCAACGGATTATGATATTGAGCGAATGCGCAATATATTAGAATCTGTAACTAGAGTTTCGCATTTAGACAGAGATATATGTTTTATTATATCCGAAGAAGTGGCATCTTATTTTAATGGGACTCGCAATGTGTATGACACTTCTCGAATTATACAAAACAGAGTACAAACACTTGTCTGGGAACAAGGGTGAAGCAGGAGTATAATCAAGGATAAAAAGCAATTAGGAAGCGAGAAAATATCGCTTCTTAATTGCTTTTTTGGTTATAATTGATACTAAATCGTGCACAATTTAGGATTAATACTAAACACAACTAAAAGAGACTGGATTGTGTCAATTTTTTAGTTGTGATTTGTGATTAGTATTAACCATAATTTCACAGACAATATAAATTGCATATATCCAAGTGTATTCATGAACTTCTTGTGGACATGATGTAAAAAAAGTGCATATAAACATCAAAAAGATTGACATTACAGGGTGAGTATGATTTAATTCTCTGAAATCGCAACTTGCATATATGCACAAACAACATGTATATATGTATTTATGCGAAAATAATTATCATTTTATGGAGGGATGTAATGAAAAAGCAGAAGAACAAAAACAGGTTGCACACCAAGGTAATAGCGGTTTTGCTGACTATTGCTATGTTCATGTCAATGAGCATTACCGTATTTGCCGAGCAGCCGCCCGACGAAGCAGGTGGATACTCTGAAGGTCTTGTCGACTCTTTAGGGTTTGATCCTGCACATGCAATAAGCATACAAGACCGAATTGACGGAAATGTCGATACCGGAGAAGTGCTGGATTTGCGTGAATTTGGTGACCTATCCTTAGTGCTCCACACGCTCACGGGCAATATGGGTATGCAGGGCTTTGAGGGTCCGTACGCATTGCCGGAAAATCCAACGCAACTCGTTGAGATTTCTGTGCAATTTGTAACGCCTCCAACCGAAGTGTTGCGCTTATTAAGCAGTGCCAATCATCCATTTATGGCACATGGTGCGCGAGCAAGAATGCCATATGAAGCCACAGCGTTGGCTGCTCATGCTGCATTTGAAGATCAGCTTGCCGGTGTGATTGTACCTATGTCCGATGACTACGCTGCACCACGGATTATCGAAACTGAGCATAATATATTCAACGGAGCATTGATGACTGTTCCGGCTGGCTTGGTTCCGCAGATAGCTGAACTTGAAGAAGTATTTGTTGTGACACCGAACTATCAGCTTGAAATCCTGGACGACGAAGAAGAAGAATGGAATCGTCAGCAATTTTTAGAGCTTGTAGAAGTAGTTGCCGAAATGGCTGAATATTACGATGATGAAGCAGATATAGTCGTCGAAATAACTGAAGACTATGACTATGAAACAGATGTAGTACCTGCCACAGTCGATGCTTTCCCATTTTTCAATGCACCGACAGCTAACGTACAAGACTGGGTTCCCGGTTCAAATACGTTTAGCCGTGGATTTATGCGTGAATCAAGAGAGCGATTTGGCATGAATTTGCAAGATGGCGGATTCCCCGGCGTAGCAACAGGTGATGGTGTTCGCGCAATCCTTTTGGACTCCGGTCTGGATTACAATCATCCGCGCTATCATCAATATCACTATCCAAATATGCGTATGTCTACCGGAGCTTTGGGCAACCGTATACCTGGCAGTGGAGGAGCGGCAGGTGTTGTTCCCGGACCAGGAAATCCAGCAAGCACTCCCGGTTCAACTGGGCAGTTGGGGCTTTTAACAGTTCCCGGTGCTGCAAATATACTCAACACCCCACAAGAAGCTGTTTGGGCAAATGGTTGGGGAGATGGTGGAAACCATGGAACACATGTTATAGGTTCAGTGATGGGTATGGCTCCCGATGTATATATATATGCATACAGAGGCACAGGCACGGGTGTTTGGGGTATCGTAGGCGCATTTAACCGTATGTGGCTTGATGGGCATAGAATGAACGCCCAAAACGAATGGTATAAGCACTATACCCGCAATGTAGTAAACATCTCACTAGGCGGCGGAGCCACCAATGCATTTTCCGCCTCTTCTTACGCTACAAATGTTATGGTTCTAACGGGATATTATCTTATAGTTGGTTCTGCTGGAAACAGCGGTCCGCATTTCTATAATGTTACCCCACCCGGCGATGCTACGCTTATGCTTACTGTCGGCGCAGGTCGTGCAGGCGGTTGGGTATCACCTTATATCTTCGAAACAGCTTCCGTAAGTGACGTAGACGGAAATCCTGTAACAGCAAGAATAGACCTCAAGACATGGAACTGGGCTTGGATGCCTCATGATACAAATGGCTGGATGGAAGCTTTCCCTGCAAACATGGGAGATATTCTAGGAGCTACTCATGGTTCGCCAACTCCCGCACATCTTCCTCACGGCGTTTTCAACAGAGCGATTGTTCCTTTTGCAACAATGGAACAAAATAATATTCCGAGATGGCAGCGCGGTAATGGACTTCTTCGCTTCAATGCAGAGGGGCAACCAGATCCGACTGGCAATTATTTCGAATATATTTGGGTCGGAAACATTGCAGATAGTGATGCTGGACGTAATGCTGCTGTTGCAAGACTAAGATATCTCGGTATCGAAATCGATGGTAGAGTCATAGTTCAAGGGCGTAATGCCGTGGGTACACCAGGGCAAATGAATCCACGCGACTTCTGGGCACAACAAGGTGCCGGAGCACTGATAGTAGTTGACTCTATGTCTCCCGGAACGACATTCTCCTACTCTGGAGGAGCCGGAGTTGCACACTTGATACAAGGCAGTATACCGCTCATGAGCATGCCTTCAGCTATTGGACAAGAAATATTCCCATTCCCGGCCGGTCTTGATCCTTCACCTGTATGGCAGTTCACATGGGGAGGCGAAACAAGCATTCCTGTAACAAGTAATGCCGCTACTGCTATTGAAAATATCGATGGAACAACCGCAGGCGGAGTCAGAGGACTTATAAACTTAGGTGCACTCACTGATCATTCAATAAGAGATGAGCAAGGCAACTTTGTATCTCAGGAAAACAAAGCACCTAACTATTTAGCAAGATTTTCATCCTTAGGTCCACAACGTCATACATACAATCTGGGTCCAAATATAGTTGGTCCGGGCACACAAGTTCACTCTACAGTCCCAGCATGGACAAGTGATCGTTGGGCTCGTGCAAATCGTGATGCTGACGGCAACTTCATATTAAATGCAGCCGGAAACCCTGTACGGAATGCTGCTTGGTATGCTAATCCTGCATCACGTGACTGGAGTACTGGATATGCAATGTTCATGGGAACATCCATGTCTTCTCCCACAGTGGCAGGTATAGCAGCCCTCGTATGGAGTGCCTTCCCTGATTCAACTCCACAAGAAGTAACCGCCAGAATAATGAATACGGCTATTGAAATGGGCGAAGGCCATCGAAACTATAATATATTCCAACGTGGCGCCGGCTTCGTCAATCCGGAACTCGCCGTAACACAGCAGGCTGTAGCGACTGTACTAGTTGATATGCCTTGGAATTTCCATGCAAATTGGGATCCAACAGCACCTCCGGGAACAATTCCGAACCCACCGGGTGGACAAGGAAACTTCCCACCGATAGGTGCAAATCCTCCGGGAGGAAATCAGCAAACATTGCTTGTTCGCCAAACTCAAAGTGCACTAGCATTTGGTCCTGTGTCGGGTGAGACAAGTCAGACGCTGACAGTTACAATACAAAATGCAGGTGCGACTCCTTGGACTCATACACACACCTTTAGTCCCGCTACTGCAGCGGAAGGCGCCGTAGCACCATTTGTACATTATAATTCTGATGTTGTGCTCAGACAGGTTGGTGCAACCAGAGTTAATGGTACTACACAGGAACTTGATTTTGAAATGTACTTCCCAGAAGGTGTGCCTTACGGATGGTATAGTGGAGACGTGGTCTTCACGCATCCAAGTGGTTCTGCATCTGGTCAAATCACCATGCCTTTCATCGGAGTTCCATACAGATTGGCTACTGAAGAAAATCCGGTAGGTATCTCATTGGGGAACGCCGGTATGTTCCGTCCAATCATCACAAACTGGCTACGCGGAGATGCTGAAGATACCGATCCTCGTCACGCAACCTCCGGGAATATTGCTGCGCTTACTCACTCAAACCGTTCATCAGTATCGTTTTCGTTGGATATCTTAGGCGTCCATCCCGGATTCCTTAACACCGGAAACACTCGCTGGTTTTCACTTTATGCTAGAGAAGTGGTAAATCCGGGTGAAGACACTGAAGCACTCGGCAACACAGCCTATGTGTTTGGTAGTGCCAGTGGCAATGCGAATTCCCTGCTTACATGGGGACAAATTGTAACCAGCAGAGTTAACAATCCATTGTTTGATGCAAATGACAGCAACAACAATGAACCTCAATTCCTATACTTAGACTCCGGTGTATATGAATTATTCTTGCATGTTTACATGGCTCCACCTCGCGTGGAATATGTAGATGGTGTACCGTCATTCATCTTGCCGCGTGATGCCGTATCATTCCCGATGAATCGTTTTGTGGTTGCGGATTTAGATATGCGCCCTGAACTTGATTTTGCTGTCGTTGGTGCGACTCTGACAGGTCGCCTTAGCAGTCCGGCTCACGATTTGGCTATTGCGCAAGGTGTCCAAACTCCTCGTGTACAAAATGCAGCGGGCACTTGGACAACAGGCACACCAGTCAACTTTACTTATGAGCATGCAGGGATCTTTATAAACGGTACTTTGCATAGACCTAGAGCGGATGGAACATTCTCTATCGCCATTCCTTCGGGACTGCAAATGCCGCTAAGAGTTTCTGCTGTGGACGCATTGTTGAGTGATTTCAATACGGGTGCAACTGGCGCAACTTCAAATTGGGGAGCACTTACAAGCGTTCATAGTATCGCCCCTCCTGCCGAGTTTAACGGGACAAATCCGAATCGATTAACGGAATTGCTCGCAGTTACCGATGTAGTGCTCACCACTCGCGGTAACCTGGGTATATTTGCACAACATGGTCAGTTTGTAATTCCTGAGGGACGTACGTTGACCGTTGATACTGCACTGAATATTCACCGCGATGCGACTCTCGTAGTTGAGGGAACATTGGTGATATCCGGAAGCGGCAGGCTCAATAACCAAGGTGTTGGTTCGAATATCGTAATTGCAGACACTGGTAGACTCGTTGTCAATGGATGGGTAGAAAATGTAAGCGGTTCGAGAATTACCAACGCTGGAGAGATTGAAATTGCAAGCACTGGTAGGCTCAATGTACGCGCAAATGTATCTTTCTGCCTGGAAGAATGCGGAACTGTGGATAACACAGCAGAAGGAATCTTCAACGTTCATCGTGACGCAATCGAACTTGCAGGTTGTACAGACTAGTATTCGCGTCATAGTTACATAAAGGCTACCTTTGCAAAAAGGTAAAAAAAGCTCCTCCCAAAGAAAGTTTCGACTGTCTTTGGGAGGAGCTGTCTCTAGAAAACACAGGTATTCCGTATCATTTATACTATACTACCTATCCTCTACTACGCTTTACGTAGCCATACCATCATTTCATTTTCACCACGATTGCACCATGCATAGTATGGAACTAACTTCAGGCTTACTTCTTCCCTAACATCGTCTCTGACCTCATAATATAGCCCTGACCCATCAATCGGCATTTGACGGTATCCTGATAACGTTAATGAAATAACCTCTTCGTTGTCGATAAGAGTTTTATCTTCTCTTATCGGCTTTGTTATATCAACATACAAGTTGTGTAAATTCTTACCATTATCTACTTCTTCCGCACAATAGACTATGGGACCTCTAAGTATTGCTACCTTGCCCACATTGTCTCGAACCAGTGGATTTGTTTGAATTATTTGCGTTTCCATTTTAAAACTAATTGCAAAGTTTGAAACACTTGTCCAATCACCTTTTAGATACAGATACCCGTCCTTCACCTCGCCGACATAAGCATCAGGTGCATCGATTGTGTAACCCTTGCTCCATGCCGGTATCCGCAGAGCAAGAGTCAATTCTGAATTGACTTCACTTACATCAATTTTGACCTCACCACTCCACGGGAAGTTTGAGGACACTTTTATATTTATATCATTGCCATCAACATTCATTTTAACTGCTCCTGCCATGTACAGGTGAACAAACAAACTATTTTCACTTTCTGTGTACGCGTATGTACCGACAGAAGTCAACATTCTGGCTAAGTTTGGTGGACAGCATGCACAGCCAAACCATTTTTGACGAACCGATTTAACATGAGCAATTCTTTCATCCTCATGACAGGCTTCAGGATTTACCTCAAGTGGATTTACGTAGAAAAACGCTTTGCCATCTAAGTCCATGCCACTTAGGATGCCATTATACAAAGCACGCTCCATCACATCTGCATACTTTGAGTTTGGACTTATTTCCAACATCCTTCTTGCCCAGAAGACTAGACCAATAGACGCACAAGTTTCTGCATATGCAGTATCATTTGGCAAATCATAATTATACGAAAACGCTTCGCCAATATGTGTACTACCAATACCACCGGTGATATAATATTTTTTATCAGTAACCAAGTGCCAAAGTATTTCACACGCCTTGAATAATTCCTCATCATTTGTCAATCTCGCAACATCTGCCATTCCGGCATATAAGTACACTGCTCGCACAGAATGACCTACTGCCTCATCTTGCTCCCGAACAGGAAGGTGAGCTTGGTGATATTGGTAGCGCAAATCATCTATGTCATTCTTGATATCTTGAGGATGCTCTTTGTCGAAATAGTATGGACGCTTTCCCCTCTCATCTATAAAGAACTTACTCAAATTTAAATACTTCTCTTCACCGGTCACTTCATATAAGCGCACTAATGCCAGTTCTGCCAGTTCATGACCCGGATAACCTTTGCATTTCCCCTCTTCCGGTCCAAAATAGTCACCTACGTAATCTGCAAATTTGCAGGCTGCATCTAATAGTTTGCGTTTGCCCGTTCCTTGATAGTATGCCACTGCACCCTCGCAAAGGTGACCAAGACAGTATAACTCATGGAAATCTCGTAAGTTGGTAAATATTTTGTCCTTACCGTTCAAAATGTAAAATGTATCAAGATAACCATCTTCTTGCTGTGCTTCACAGACTATATCAATCGCAGCATCAGCAGTTTTTTCCAACTCTGCATCCGGATGTATAGCTAGTAAGTATCCAACAGCTTCAATCCATTTATAGAAATCACTATCTTGGAAAACAAAGCCGTAAAAATTGTCATCTGGATTTCTCAAGTCTTCCGGTAAAGCCTCAACTCCACGCGGAGTAAATACCGGCTCTTTAAATGCTGTACCTTTAGCCGTTTTTTCATTATTGAGTTTGACTGCTGCTTTGAAATTATGCATACAGAAGCTGGGGGCAGCTTCAGGAATTTCATCATTTAACGCTGCCCATTGATAAGGAATGACTTCATTACGAGCAAGCTCAATTCTTTCTTTCCAAAATTTGTCTTCAACACGTATGTCTTTCACTAAAAATGGTGATGTAAATTTCTTCATATCCATAGATCGTACCCTCTCTCTAATATACTTCGTCATCCTGCGCGAAGTCGCAGAATCCAAGATTTCTGTACTTACTAGATTCTGCAACTTCGCGCAGAATGACGTTAGTTTTCATGGACTATTTGACATTACCCTATTAGTATAATATCATCCCCGACCCTTGTGACATCAGAGTCGGGGATATTAGTATTTTTGCATTAAATAATTATTATTTTACAGAAACCCTGATCATGTTCCATGATAATGGAGCAAGTTCAGCATTTACAGTATTGCCGGAAACCTTTGCTGTATCTTTGTTTGATGGAACAACCGTTCTGCTTGCTACTGTGTTAGCAGTTTTAACATCATGTCCACTTAGTTCACTATATGCAGCTATACCTGTGACATCAAAGTCTTGCAGATCGATATCGAAGTCGATTGCTACTTCAGGATTACGGTTTACAGCAAAAATTACTACTTCGTTTGCTTCTTCGTTATGAACAGCTACTGATTCAATATAAGGAACTTCAGCAAACTCTTCACAGCTGTATGTCGGTGCATCAACTATCGGCGTTAATACTGTTCCAAGACCATGGTTTGCCGCGTGCATGAATGGATAGAATGTAGTTTGTCTCCAAGCATCTCCGCCTTTTTCTGTCATAATTGGAGCAATAACATTGACGAGTTGTGCAAGGCATGCAATCTTTACTCTGTCGCAGTTTTTAAGGAGCGTAATCAAGCAACATCCAACCAATAATGCATCTTCAAAGTTATATACATCTTCAAGAATCGGCGGTGCCCATTTCCATGGCTCTTCTTCTCTGATTTTCGCATCTGCTGCATTGGAGTGATACCATACATTCCACTCGTCGAATGAAAGATGCAATTTCTTTTTACTGCGCTTCTTGGCTTTAATATAGTCACAGATAGCAACCACGCCTTTAATAAAGTTATCCATGTTGAGTGACTTTGCTAAATAACTCATCAAGTCATCTGTTCTGTTGCCGTAGTAAACATGAAGTGACAAATAATCTACATGTTCATATGTATGCTCAAGAACTGTTGCTTCCCATGATGCAAATGTTGGCATTTCACTATTTGAACTACCACAAGCAACCATTTCAATGCTCTCGTCTGTCCACTTCATCATTTTTGCGGCTTCTGCAGCTATTCGACCGTACTCTTCAGCGGTTTTCGCGCCCATTTGCCATGGTCCGTCCATTTCATTGCCTAAACACCATGTCTTAATAGCAAATGGATCTTCAGCTCCGTTCTTACGGCGTAAATCACTCCAGTATGTTCCGCCCGGATGGTTACAGTATTCAACAATATTGCGCGCTTCTTCAATGCCTCTGGTACCTAAGTTTACTGCCATGTTTATTTCAGCATTTACTTCTTTTGCCCAATCGGCAAACTCATGGATTCCAACTTCATTAGTCTCCATTGTTCTCCATGCTAAATCCAAACGTTGCGGTCTGGATTCTCTTGGACCAATGCCGTCTTCCCAGTTATATCCGGATACAAAGTTACCGCCGGGATATCTGATAAATGGTGTATTGAGTTCTTTAACCAAAGACATTACATCTTCGCGAAATCCTAGCGCATTTGCCGTTTTATGATCAGGCTCATAAATCCCCTCATAAACACAACGCCCGAGATGTTCGACAAATGAACCATAAATACGCGGGTCCACCTTGTCCACCGTAAAGGATTTGTTAACTGTCATTTTTGCTTTCAATTTATTTGTCCTCCTCGTTTTCATTTATAATTACAATTTCGGAAATTTTACTAACCATATTTTTTGTTGTTGCAAAGAATAAATAGAATGCAGCGGGTATGATTCCCATAGGTAGCAGAAACGGTACAATGGGTATTATTACACCAAGAATTAGTGTTCCTGCAAAAACAAATAGGGCATGAATCGGATATCTTGCTATACAGTATAATCCCAGTCTCCACGTGCCTTTTATATCAACGATGAAGCTTACACGCATCAATATTCCAAACATTAAGTGAACATAGATCAAAATCGCCATAATGAAATATAAGGGTATAAGAGAGAATCTCTCAATTTCCTCTTGTGCATAAGCAAATATCATGAATAGTATTAGCACACCAAGAACATATGCAACCGCATACTTAAGTGAGCCTTTGAACTCCTCGCGATAGCATTTTATAGATAGCCTTAATAAGGAAGTGGTCGATTCGTCCATTCGCTTTATTGTCAGCATGAGTGCAACAAGGGAAGGTATTAGTAACAATAGACTAATGGCATATGCAGGAAGTGTCACCAACACAAGTGGAATGAAAAGAAGCGTGACTATAAGTACTGCATTTGCAATGGCGAGAAAGAAACTAAGTTGAATCATCCTCCAAACAAATACAGTTAGCTGATTGAGTATGCTCGTCCTCATTATCCCTTAACACCACCAACGGTTAAACCATCAATAAAGGCACGTTGGTTGAATAAGAATAGTATAACGATTGGAACAACAGACATTACAGAACCGGCAAAAATGATATCCCACTGATTTCCGTATGGCGACATGGACATGAGAAGTCCAGGAGCAATTGTCAGCATTTCGGTCGTGCGCAGGACGATCATTGGCCACAAAAAGTCATTCCAAACACCCATGCCTGTGAGTATCGCCATGGCACCATATGCCGGCATCATCATCGGAACATAGATTTGTGTGAAAATTCGAGTTTCGCCTGCCCCGTCAATACGTGCCGCTTCTGCAAAATCTTTTGGTAGACCTACACAAAACTGCCTGAAAAAGAATATTGCAAAGGACGGCACCATCGCCGGCAATATTATGCCTGCGTGGGTGTCAATTAAACCAAATGTCATTAACATTCTAAATATTGGTAGAAGCAAAATAGTGCCTGGCACCATCATGGTACAAAGAAGTAAAATTATAAGGAAGTTGCGCCCCTTAAAAACATATTGCCCCAGTCCATATCCTGTCATAGAAGTGAAAACCAGAACAGCCGCTGTTGTGACAGCTGTTACAAACACACTGTTAAAGAAAAATCTCCAATATATTCCATCTCTGACAACAAACAACGCTTCGTAATTGCTAATCGTCACATTTTCGGGTAGCCTAAGACCCAGTCCATGGGCAAAGATATCCCTTGGTGGGGTCAAAGAGCCTAAGATCATAAACAGAAAAGGTGTAAGTATCAGAACCCCCAGAGCAAGTAGCATTGTAGTGTTAATAGCGGTCAAAATCCGCCTTTTTCCTTGAAGTCCCATATGGCTAATCGTCCTTTCTGAATAGTCCCATTATTTTTAGCTGAAGCATGTTAACGATCATAACAATAAAGAATAGTGTAACGCCGAGAGTGGCAGCATAACCAAAGTCATTTAACATAAAAGCTGCACGATATATCAAGATAACAACGGTAGTACCTATATCTTGGGGTGATGTAGTCCCCCAGAATACATACGGCTCATTAAAGAGTGCGAAACCGGCTGTAATCGATATAGTCAAAACAAATATTATGATTGGTTTTAACATTGGTGTCGTAATGAAAAAGAACTTTTGCATGCCGCTAGCGCCATCAACCTCAGCAGATTCATACAACTCTTGAGGCACATTGTTTAAGCCGGATAGAAAATAAATCATATTAACACCTGTCCAGCGCCAGACGGCAATAAAGACCAAGGCAAACATAGCCGTTCCCGGCTGATGTAGCCAGCGCACAGGGTTAATCCCAAACAAAGCGACAAACTCGTTAAAAGCACCACCCGGCTCGGAGCTGAACATATGTTGAAAAACGATACCTGCAATAATTGTTGATGTCAAAACAGGTATGAAAAGTAATGAGCGTATCAGGCTCTTACACTTTGTAAATTTGCTATTTACAATAAAAGCGATAAACATTGGTACCGGAATCAAAATAACACATGTCCAAAAAGTGTAGCGGGCTACATTCCAAAGGGCAGAGAAAAACCTGTGATCAATAAGAACTCTTCTGAAATTATCTAAGCCAACCCATTCGAAGTCCATGGAAAAAGGAATAAGTTGCTGAAAACTAAGGGTAAACGCTTGAACCAAAGGATAAGCTAAAAATACCAGAAAAGAAATAATAAAAGGCGAAACAAAGAGATACGGGGCTATTTGCTGCCTCGTTATCTTTTTTCTCCTTTTGGGAATACCCTGTATTGCTGTTTGAGATGACATACTCATTCCCCCATGTTGAAAGTTTCGATTTTCGGTAACACTGTACTTGTGGGGCTACCTAAAAGGTAGCCCCAATATTTAACCAATCATACAAAGTGATAATTGGTTTTGCTTAGATATTTTGAATGTGATGTACTTAGTCAAGCTCTCGTTCTAGTATTTCTTGCGCTTCAGCTAGTGCTTCAGCAGGAGACATATCGTTAGCCCTGATAGTAGCCGGCATTACGTGCTGTATAATGTGCTCTCTGATATGGAATGAGTGTGGTCGCATTTCATCAATAGAACCGGTTTCTGCTTGAATTTCAAACAGCAAGTCGAAAAACATTTGTGCAAATTCCACGCCAAAAAAGTCAACTGCCGGAGACGGAGCGAGCATTGCTGGATCTTCAAAGATATCCCAGCGTATCGGATCAAAACCGAGCAGTGTCCACTGCATCATAGCGGCTTCACGGTTGCCTTTAGCAAATGCTACAAAGTCCAAAGCAAGTTCAGCGTTTTCAGGAGCAACTTGGTTTGTTACTGCTGTCATTGTGCCACCGGCTGAGCTTGAGCGGTTGTTTCCTGCTTCAAATACAGGCAATGGTCCGACAGCAAGATTGCCTTGAAGATCAGGCATTACACGCGGGAAACGCTCCAAAAACCATGCCGGAGCCCAAAGTGAAGCATGATTGCCATTGTTAAATGCTGCATAATGTTCTTCAGAGTCCAACTCGTAACCGGGCATAACCCTTGCTATTTCATATACATAAATCATATCATGCATGAGCTGCAACGCTCTGATAGCCTCCGGTGAGTCCAGGCGTGGCTGACCGTCTTCAGAAACATATTGAAAATGCTGCTGTGCAACCAGTGGATGCCAGCCAAACAGATTTGAGTCCAAGTTCACCATATAGGCACCGGTTCTCTCTTTCATTAACTGTCCCATTGCAATAAAATCATCCCATGTTACAATTTCACGCCAGTCGAGACCTGCTTCATCAAAGAGGCTTTGATTGTAAAACATCATAACAGCACCTATGTGATAACATACACCATAGATGTTGCCGTGTGCAGTATAAGGGTCAACGCGAGCCATAACAAGATACGGCAGATATGGTGCAAGTGCATCGTTTTGCGGAAGGAGCGGTACATGTCCTGGAGGAACATTCAAGTACATTTCTGCCTGCCCGATTTCGATGTCAATTAAATCTGGAGCACCTTCGCCTACTGTAAGTGCCATTTGAAGATTTTCCCAAATTTGTCCCCAAGGAACATGTTGCCCGTCGATGTATACTTGACGGTCAGGGTTTGCGGCATTCCACAAATCAGCTGCTCTGTAGAAATACTCAAGATGTGTTTCTACAAACGACCACATAGTGAGTACAGTCACATCATCAGATGGTGGTGCTGCAGGGGTGTCTCCATCAGTTGTTGCCGGAGTCGACTCATCGGCACATGCCGCTAGAAGCGTAACTGCCATGAGAATCGCGAGTATCAAAGGTAAAATACGTTTTTTCATTAGATAGCCTCCATAAATTAATATTACGACTTGGGCACCTCTATAACCTAATCGATTAGATAGCGGATGGCGGTTTTAGAATTGCACATACATCGATGCAGAAATAATAACATCAGACAACATGTTTATCAATATTATTTCAATATAAAATACTCAATTTCAATATTTTTGGAGGTTCGCACAATTTTCCATCTTCTTTTTTGGTTATATTTACAACAGTCTAATTTATTTTAGATTTATCTAAAATATTCTCAACTAAAAAATACTGCCGCAAAACAATTTCATAAAATTCACTACAGTATTTTTATATATCATACTAATCACTGATTAGTATGAGTTTATTTCAGTGTTCAGTATTAGGGATCACAATATGATACCCTCACCTTTATGTCTTGATTGTAATTGCCAAAATTCTTGCCGAAAATAGTTAGACCTCCGATATTATCTGCATCGTCGGCAACCATAAGTTTAAATCTTATCAAGCTTTTATAATCTAATTCAAATTGTTCAATATTTACATCTGAAATCTTAAATCCGTCAATATACGTACCTCGCTTATTGATAACCAACATCTTCAATATGCCGTATTGGTTCCAATTTGGCAACCACCAATCCGGGGTAAATATACCTCTTATGTCACCAAAGTCACCGGGACTTGTCCAAGTTCCAATCAAATTATCATTTATATGAAACGAAATATCTGAAGGCCAATCACTATTAACTCCGGGAGCTTCCGAGCTTAGTTCCATAGATACAGTAATTTGGTCTATTATTTTCGAAGTTGGAACAAAATTTGGTATGATGTATTCAATAAACCCTTTTGTAAACCAACAAATATCTGCATTCATTCGTTCTTTATGAGCAAAGTACTGGGGCACATCAACCTCCCCTATTAAATTCTTCTTCGTCGAAATTCCGCAAGTTGGATATACATTATAATTCGTATAATGCCCTATCGGAATATCAACTTCATAGACATTATCCCTATTCGTTATTTTCTCCGAATCAACATCAATCAATATGCGTTCTATTCCTATCGTGCATATCTTTTGGTTTCCATGACCGATATTTTCAGAAAGAAAATTCACTCGTACGATACCACTCTCTTCTAGTCTCTTCATATGACTGGTTAATGCTCCACTTGTTATGTTGAGACTCTTTGCTATTTCGTTCATATTCATTTCTTTGTTTTCAAGTAAAAGCTTGACTATATCAATCCTTAATTTTGAAGAAAGCGCTTTGAACACCTTAAGCCCATCCTCAATTTTTTCAATGTATAGCAAGTATGCACCTTCTTTCATGTTCGGAGATTCTAATAGGGGTTAGTATCTACAACAGTTTTATTATAAGGTTTTATTGTTCATTTTTCAAATAAAATAATTGCTAGTGACCAAACATTTCCGATCATTAGCAATTATTGTTTATTCATTCTTATACTGAACACCGATAAAATAGTAGATAAGATTTTCGAGAATATTATTCGTCTGGTGAGGCGGATGACGCAGCCTTACTATCGTAAGGCAAGGAGGACAACGATGCCAGACGGAAAATATTACGAAAAGATGGCTACTATTTTATTGGTGTTTAGTATTAATTCTTACCATTGTCACATTGTCAAAAATCTCATATGCCTACTATGTCCGTGTATATTACTTTTCTTTTTTACTTCAACTCTCGGCAACACTTCTTTTTTGTCGGCCATATAAGGGAAGAAAATATCCCACATATCATCTATTTCGGTATCAATTACTTCTTCGAAACTTGCAACGCTCTTTTTTTCTTCCATTTTGACCTCTCCATATCTATATAAAATTTATATTTGCTTATCTTTTGCTCATCCTTTTATTACCTTTTGCTTACCTTTTTCATGTAACTATGCTGCACTCCCTGCTCTACCCATCTACCCATCTACCCATCTACCCATCTACCAGCTGCGTAAACAACCCTATCCTTTGTTGGTCGTGAATATCAGTATTCCCCAGAATATTTGGGTTTTCTAAGCTATTAATCCACCCGGAACCATATCGGGACTCCCATCTATTAACGGTTTCTAGCCCTTTTTCTGTCAATTCGTATTCAATCTCTCCACCGTCTGTCACTCGCCTTATGATGCTACCTCTAGCAATGAATCCGCCCGCACCAACCAATGTTCTCGAATTCCTCAAACAAACTTCCTCAAAATCACGTTGCAGCATCACTCCACCAACATCACGAAGACGGCCAAGTATTGCAACAGCTCTGCCTTCACCTATCCTTATACTCTTTGTTCTTGTAGGCATTTTTGCATATGGCGCATCAGCTTCGATGTGAGCAATTGCCCTATCGAGAGATTCACGAGTTTGCTTCAACTCCTCTAAAATAAGTTCCCTGTTGATGCAAGTTCACCTCTTCCAATTTGATTCCAATTAGCTTACCCATTGGTTACCTATTTTAGCAAATTCTAATTGTTCTGTCAATAACTATTTTCATATACGTATAGTTACAAAGCACTTGAAGAAATGTGATACCATTGTGGAATAGATTTGCGTGGATATTTTTGTCATCCGTCGTGGCAAAACCACTGGAATGTCAGTGACCTTTCAAAATTTTGAAGTGATGCTTGACAAAAAACACCGCAAAGGCATCCATGATTTAGTCAGTGATTAGTATTTAGTACAAATCTGCAATAAATTTACTATTCTTATTTTGTGGTCCATTCCTTACTGAATATTTTTCTGTTGAATATTCATAGTTGCTTTATGTCAACTATTCTATGAAGTTTAAAACATGTGTTACTTCATTTGTGAGGCATCACTTTTTCTTAATGTTCATTTGACACATACTGACATCACTGATAAATTCGAATGTGTATAAAATGTGTGTAATGTTAATAACTCCCTGTACTCTAAAATCATTCCATCTATTATGTCTACCATCTGTTGAATTTACTCTACAAAATTTACATGGATTTTTGTAATTTTTGCAGAGATTTTACGTAATAACATGTCAGTTATGACAGAACCTCTGATGAGTTTTGAGCAGTTTAATAAAAATATTCATGTTTTTTATTCACGATGCATTAGGGGTATACAGATTGTAATCACCATTTTTGTTGCTATACTGATCACGGGTAGAAAGCGTTGATATATTTGTGAGCTTATTTTTCATCATTCAAGGCGAAAATCTGAAGAAATGCCAGTAACCTTCGTGCGACTGGCCTGCGGCTATTAAATAACAATTACCAACAATTATCCTACGCCTTACTATGCAAGCTTTGACTTTACAGACCATTAGTAATGTGATAAAATTTCACTCATCAATATTCTTAATATTTATGAAAGGAATGCTCATTAATATGGCTGGACATTCAAAATGGAATAACATCAAAAGAACAAAAGGTGCAGCTGATGCAAAACGAGCGAAAGTCTTTACCAAAATCGCTCGCGAAATAATTGTTGCGGTTAAGGAGGGCGGAAGTGGCGATCCATCCATGAATTCACGCCTTGCTGCTGCAATTGCAAAAGCAAAAGCTGCTAATATGCCAAACGATAATATTAAGCGAACAATAGAGAGAGCAAGCGGCGCTGGAGGTACCGACAACTATGAGCGTGTTACATATGAAGGTTACGGACCAAAAGGTGTAGCCATTATTGTTGATGCAATGACTGATAATAGAAATAGAATTGCCGCAGAGGTTCGTCTCAACTTTGACAAATATGGCGGCAACTTAGGTACAACCGGATGCGTTTCTTGGTCTTTTGATCGAAAAGGCGTAATCGTAATTGATAACGAAGATGGTACACTAGATGAAGATACTGTTCTTAACGATGCTCTTGAAGCCGGTGCCGAAGATATCGAGTTAGAAGATGGCGTGTTTGAAATCCATACAATGCCTGATGGCTTTTTAAGTGTAAGTGGTGCACTCGAAAGTCTTGGTTACAGTTTCTTGGCAGCACAAATTGACATGGTGCCACAAAACTACATCACCTTAACTGATCCTGACGACATTAAGAACATGACGAAAATCCTCGATCTAATGGAGGACAATGATGATGTTCAAGATGTTTGGCATAATGCAATTATTGAAGAATCTTAAGTAGCTCACATTCAATAACAAGAACAAAATCGGTGGGATAATTAATCTCACCGATTTCTGTTGATTGACTTAAATTAATTCTGCGGAGGCTCCGGAGAATTTTGCCTCAGCTCTATGTACTCCGGTTGTTGTGGTATCTGGTATTGTGGTTGCAGCGGCTCATTCTGTTGCGTTTGTTGCTGCTGATATTGAGCCGGATGCTGCGCATACCCATATTGTTCTATTTGCTGTGGCGGGTGTTGCGGATATTGTTGTTGCTGTGGATGCTGTGATGGAGTCTGTCCATAAGGCTGTTGCTGGTATGATGGGTATTGTTGTTGCTGTATATATTCCTGCTGCTGTGGATATTGTGGTGTGGTCTGTCCATAAGGCTGCTGATATGATGGATATTGTTGCTGCGAGTAATCATGTTGTGGATAATATGCTGCAACTCCGTCAAGTTCGGCAGGGTGAACTCTTCCAGTTGCTATGGCCTCGTTTCTTACTTCAACAAACATTCCAGCTAAAGACATATACATATACGGGTTTACGTAAAACACCCCTAAAATCCCAATAGTCAGCCAACTGAGCACTCGCCACCCAATGAAGCTTAAGCCCATCACAAAAATCTTCCACTTATAACCTTCCGTCATACGTTTTGAGAGATTTAGAGCGTCGATAGCTTTGACATTTGGATTACACGCGAGAATATATTGAGCCATAAAATATTCTGCACTCTTTACAAAAAAGAACACAATGCCTGCAAATGGGATAAGCGTCCAAAGCAAAATCCATAGTGATACCCACAGGATTCCACCAAGTTTACGCCCAAAATTCATATTCAGAGCAGAATACGGTTCCGCACTCTTGATGGGTTGACCATAATATGCCTTTACCATTGTACATGAAAGATTTACTGCCAACACTGAATAGAGAACTACAGCCGCTAATGAAATAAATGAAAAAATCATCCCCGTAAAAGCGCCAATAACTAAAATATTCGTCTGCAAAAAGAATGCAGACGTGCTGCTAAAAACATTAACAGTAAAATTTGAGACATAATATACGGAGTATATTAGCATAACTAGAAATACTGCGCCCACACATGACCACCGCTGCTGCCCAAGCATCTGTTTTGCATGTTCTTTGATTTCTTGCCTTGTTCTCATAAAAATATCCCCTATCGTTTAGATTTTGATTTTTCATTGCCTTTCATAATTAACACATATCAACCATATGAAAAGTTGCATCTTATTGTATTTTCATTCCACCAAAGATGATCTTTTTCAAACTCAAGTCTTTATCAATGACTAACATATCAGCACGTTTTCCAATTGTCAGTGAACCAACTTCATCATCAATTCCTACTGACTTCGCTGGGTTAATTGTTGCAGCCTTCAGAGCAGATGTCAGTGGTACTCCAAATTCAACAGCACGTCGCATGCAGTCTGCCAATGTTGAAACACTTCCAGCAAGAGAGCCATTATCTATCGTCGCCGTCTTGCCGACCACTGTTACAATTTGTCCACCTAGGTCGTATTGCCCATTTTCTAGACCGCAGGCACGCATTGAATCGCTTATTAGACAAACTCTGTCATCACCGTACAGCTTAAATACAGCACGAACAACCAATGGATGAAGATGAATACCGTCTGATATTATTTCCACATAAGCATCACAGTCCATTGCTGCGCCGATTATTCCTGGCTCGCGATGACTAAAGCTGTTCATACCATTAAACAGGTGAGTTGCATGACTAGCTCCGCTCGAAAATGCTTTTATCGCCATTTCGCAATCTGCGGTAGAATGAGCGAGCGACACCGTACATAGTGATGACGCTTCTTGGATGAACTCCAGCCCATTCTCCTCTTCGGGAGCAACTACCACAAGCTTAACATTGCCTCCACACGCTTCATTTAGTCTGGTAAGCATAGGATAATCAGGTTTTACTATATAATCAGGGTTTTGCGCACCGCGTTTCTCGTGACTGATAAATGGACCCTCTAACTGTATGCCACGTAACATTGTTCTATCCGGATACTCTACATTAATAAACGGGCTAGCAGTCTTGCAAATGTTCATTAACTGCTCTTCTGCGAGAGTCATCGTTGTGCCTAAAAAACTTGTAACTCCGTTTTTTAGCAAAAACCTTGATATTTTTTTAATTGCTTCCGGTGTACCATCGCAAAAATCAGCACCCATTGCACCATGAATGTGTATGTCCACAAGACCGGGAATAACATAGCACCCGCTCGCATCGATAATCTCATTATCATGTTGAACAATATTCTCACCAATCGCTGTAAGCAAGCCATTTTGTGATTCAACATCTACATTATGAAATTCGCCATCGTCGCAAAAAACTATTCCGTTCTTAATAATCATATTGATGACCATGCCTTTCTGTAACCTTTAAACACGAAACGACCATACGAGACTATGGTCATTTCGTGTTTGAAATTTGTAGCTATCTAATCTCTCTACACTCTAAGTAGTATCTCTTATCTTCCGCATGCCCAACTGAGAAGCTTTTACGCGGGAACACTCCGCTCTTCTCAACTGTTTCAAAGAAGTCCGATTTACTCATTGATGGCAAAATAAGACCTAGGCAACGGTCGCCGCTTGCAAGTTGTCTTGTTGAGTCATCACCATGGATATAGTCAACGATTGTATCAGTATCTTTTATATATTCATCAATGAAATCCTGCATGATTGTTAACATATCTCCGATGCAGTCTGCTTTAATTCCAACTTCTTCATTCCCATCATTTGATGTAAACTCAATCACATAGTCATCTCCGCGTGGAGTCGCGTTTTTAAACTCTTCAATAAACTTTGCACCATCGATATTGAATAGAACACGATGAATCGCTTCGAAATCTATTGCAGAATCATAAACATTGTTCAGTTCTACCAAGGCTCTGCGTGCCGGATGATTTTCTCTTTCAGATTCAGGAACATCTTTCTTTAACTCACCCCAATAAACCTTTGCAGCTGCCAATGAATGATTACCGTCACCCATTATCATAAGCATTTCATTTTTCTCATGTAATGCTCTCATAGCTGCCATAACATCCTCAGCATCTTTGCCGGTTACTTTCATACCTTTAATATGACCGCCGCCAGCCATAAGATCAAAATCATATACAACTGGAAGGCTACTAGCTTTTTCTGCAAGCGGCTCAACGACAGTCGCATCTTTATCATCGATAAATGTAATTATATGCGGTAGTTCTAGCGCAGCATCACGGCGAACTCTTACACGTGGAGGCAATCTGTCAAGGACTGTTCCCTCACTAGCACGAATCGACGCACTTACTCCTGTAAAGTCATATTCCTCAAGATCAACAGCTCCGACTATACCTTTGCGAATACGTCCGTCTGGTTGTGTGCGTTCAACATAAATAAATGCATCTTTATGCTCATGGAATAGGCTGCTTTTCAAATAATCATTCATCACAGCACTGATTGTGGCTATTTCTTTTTCTTCATCGATTTCTTCCAAATAAGCTTCAGGAATTATCATATGAAGCGTAGATGGCTCGCCACCTACTATATCTTTGGCACGCTGCCAATAATCGCGTTCTGATGAAAATTGGTCACATGCAATGACACTCCATTTCTCCATCGATACGCCCTCAGGGATTAAAATGCTCGTCGGTGTAAATACGTTCTTCGCCATGTTTTGTTCTCCTTCTATTATATATTTAGTTGATTGTGAAACTCCACGAACTTAGCATCTATACGATTTCTCGAGTAGTCTTTCTGTTAAATTTTCTACACTTCTGCGGTATAATTGTAGGTGCGAACTCAACAAAAACACCTGCAAATGATGCTGTGTACGAAATCATAATATTATTAAATCCATAATGGCATTAATTAAAACTAGAACCCACATAAGCAACACAAAAGATAAAAGCAAAAATGGTAAGACTCGCATATATTTAATAAGTGCTTTTAAGCTACGTACCCAATATACCAATGTAAATATTAGCGCTATTGCTGAGAAAACTAACCATATTATATATCTAGTGTGGTCATTTATTATGATATTCGACAGATGCACAATTCCAAAAAACATTATACCCACACCACCACTAATAACAAAAACAAGTGCATTCAGAGCATAATCTTTCGGTTTCTCAACTATACCGGTTTGGGATAAAATGAACTGTTGTATAAAATTAGGCTTTTTCTTTACATCCCTTATGTATTTTGCTTCCGTTACAAAATCTTCCTTACTTCTTCTGATTCGTGCTCTAGCGCACCATCTTTTTAATTTAACAAAAAGCCACATTACGATAAAAATAATAATAGCGGCCATTGCTGAGTAAATAATATAATACACTACATTGATAAGTCCTCCCAAAAAATCATTGTTAACCATTCCTATCATTCCCCTGCTAAATATTTTCTTTTCCACTGTTAAACGCTTCCAGCAATAACGGTGTGACCTTTGATAATGAAATACCAGTTGATTTTCCGAAGATACTTATTAATGCCCGTTCAATATCTAATGCTGCTTCCCTGTTCTTGTCACTTAGAACAGGTTGTTGTCTTGAACCGTGTACCTTCGCTACTATTGTAGTAACTTCAAGAATGCGACGTTTTAGCAAGTCAGTAATCAGCTGAAATTCGTCACTTGTTTTTCTTAAATTGAGGCGCTCTGCTTCAATGCACATATCCTTTATGGCAGTAAGACCTTCATTAAAAATTATCGCGGCAGTTTCTGTTTCGTATTTACGAATATATGCGGTTGCTTTTTTTAGTACAGCTTCCGAAAGAACATCATAAATTTTCCCATTGATGGTAGTCGGAACAGAGTTTATAACAGGAATTATTTCTTTTTGAGCCATATGATTTCACTCCTTTTTCTAGGGATATTTATAGCTATATGTCGGATTTGGTAATATATTTTTCATACTCTATAAATGCTTTTTGATACTTGCACTTACGCTCCTCAATATTGTGCGGTATTTCATAATTTTGTTCATATCCTGGAGCAACTTCAAACCATTCTATTATTGCCTCGTATACATAGGGTATAAGAGTGTTTTTTTTGTCATGGTCTGGTGAATAATATTTAATGTCGTATGCAAAAATAAAATCACTTGATCTTAGTATAGGTATTTCATGCATAGTATGGGCAATTTCAATATCGCCTATTTTTCTTTTTTCTGGAGCTGATGCTACATCACGTTTAATTATTTCATCATATGGGTATTTATTGAGCAAATCATATAGCGTAGCTGAATCAATTGCTTCAAGTGTCAACGGGTACATTATCAACAAGAATCCATGAAATCGCTTAATTGAATTAAGTGCTTCACAATCAAGGATTCTAGACTTTTGTAAATCAAGCGAAACTGCAGCATTGCTATCGTCAATACTGATATACAAGGGATTGCAATTCTCATCATCAATGTGGCGGTTGTCATCATGAATCGAATCGTCAAGGCGAACAGACATGCCATTATAAAACATTTTTTCAATCTTTGCACATGTGAACGACTTACTATTTGTTAACCAACTGTTGTCGAAACCGAACTTAGAACTATGTCCAGTTGTTGAAGGAAAGCCCATAAAATTATATTTACATATTTCATTTGAAGCTTCGGACTGTAGCGAAAAATCAATAGGTGCTTTAGTATCAAAGTATTGACCATTTATTGGATAATGTCCCGTACTTAATAAACTACCTATTTTCATTTCAAATATATCAAATCTCTTAATCTCAAGCATTTTTTCAGAGATATAGTAATAAACCTGGTGAGGCATCAGGCTATCATTGCTATCGCTTATCCGATACAAACATTTTGGATAATCAAATGGATAATGTGGTATTCCAAATTCATATTTTATATATTCTGAAAATAAAAATGTAGTGCGAGTCGTTTTATCTTCATATACAAGATCTGTAACCTTTATTTTGATTTTAGTACCAAAATCACATGACACATGCTCAACATCAGGACAATCTCCATCAAGCCGCGCTATAAAACGATAACCTTTACCACTCGTATCTTGCCAATGACGTGTTGTCACTTCAATTTCTCTCCCAAGCAAGAAGGCGGAAAGTATGCCTATTCCAAATCTACCAAATCTCTCGACTCTTCCTCTGCCATCTTTTCCCATAAAATCTTGTTTCCATGAGTTACTTTCTCTAAATGATGCACCGACAGTCATAAAATATTTTATTATTACATCGCCAGTCATTCCGACTCCATTATCGGCAATCGTAAATGTTTCATCAAAAGCATTGAGCGTACAGATAATTTGTGCTGTTCCAGTATATTCCGAATCTAAAATTTCCCGTTCACGGCAAGCGTCAATCGCGTTAGCAAGTAATTCGCGAATACCATAACTGGGATTATCATTATAAAGCGGTTTTACTAAAAGTTTAGCAATCTCAGGATTTATGCGAAGCGATGCATCTTCAGGCAAAAAATCATAATTTTCAATAAAATAAATATTCGATTTTACTCTGTGAATAGACAGATCATATTTTTTACCATGATACTCTGTAATAACCGCCCAACTATCATCAAGCGCATGTTGAACTTTTTTGCAATACCCATCAATTCTCAAATATTGAGTGCTGCTTTCCGGCTTTGCTTCAACATATATGCATGACATATCATAGTTAAATTGGGGCTCGAAAACACATCTATTATCTACCCATTGCTTTCGTGAAAATTCATTTTCAATGCCTTTAAGTTCCTCATGTAATTTGGGTGCACGATACTCGTTTTTATCGTCAATTTCATCGGCAATCCAAATGACAGACATAAGAAATACAATAGGTATATTACGTGGACTATAATTTTGAAATTTATTTGTCAATCCTTGCTTTTCTATTTCATCCACGATGCTTCGAATATTTCCTCGATGCGCTTTTGCAACATATCCAATCAACTGCTCATACCCATCTTTTTCCAATATAAAAAGCGGCTCTCCATTTTTAGGAAACCCATTAACAGCGATATAATATGCAAGTTCATGATGGTGCTTACGCAAAAACTCTCCCACCGAATAAATATTGCTTTTATCATACATATTTAAACGGCGTTCAGCGACATTATCCCTTTTGGGGTCACTTTCAAGTATAGCACCAAATATTTTGTCTAACTCTTTACCATCAGCATTTTTTAAATCACAAATAAATTTATCATAGAGGTTGGACCACATCGAATCTTTAAGAAGAGAATGAAATCCATCCTCAGAAATAAACATGCCTATATCATGAAGACATATGCCAAGAACCAATGCATCGATACTTTTATCATCTAATATTTCTAATGTTTCTTTTGTAATTAAGTTAACCGCGTGTGATAGTACGCTTTCTACGTGAAACTTGCCGTGCAATGTATATTCGGGGAAATAATAAGGTTTCATTCCGACCGCATTAAAAATGCGCTCAATACGGCTTATAGCCGTTATTGTTTCATCGCTAAGTCTATTCTCAAATACCTTACCAATCCTCACGCTTATTACCTCTCTTATTGAGTGCAATTTCATTTTACTACATAATCAAATATAATTCAATTTGAACAAGCAATTCACTCTGGGCTTACTCTGCAACTAATTGTTAGCCACACTCATATTCTTGCCCATGTAGCCCATGTAAAAAGGCAACATTTCATGTACATTACCGCCATCAATTGAAATCAGAGATATAGATGCCCAAATATCATTTATGCACTTACCTTCGAAAATTTTTGCATAAATGAACTCATCAAATGACAAAAAATCATATGCCTCTGTTCCATCAGAAGTTAAGCCATACCAATACACTACTTTGCCTGTCTCTTCATCTAACATTTTTCCCAGAAAAGATTCTTGATATTGTGAATTATTGTCTACACAAAACTCAATTTCGATGCATGGGTCTACAGAGCGCGCTTTTTTGTCCATCAAATCATATTGCATAATATGAGAAAATTTTTGAAAACTTATTTTTTCCATAATATAAATACTCCTATAGCTTAGTGTCTTGGGATGTTATGCTCATGTGGAATTTCGGGATGTGTTCGCGGATTACCATGATTTGTAAAATCAACATCACGTATTTGTCAGCCATCCGGACCAAACCATCGCCCATATCGTATTTAAATAAATTACTGTGCTAATGATTATTATTTTCACACATAGTTATTGTTGGTTCAAATGTTGTTACAATGTCAACTAGCTCTGCAGATGTAACTATGCAATAGTGGGTTAATTCATTGGCTCTAATAAATGTGCCGCTTTCTTCCTCAATCCATTTCGATAGATTTGAGTTTTTAACTTCATAGAAGAAACAATCACGAAAAAAACTCGTGTCATTATATTTAAGTTGCACTTCTCCCCATGTTCGCATTCTTAATCCCTCATCAGAATCTCTAAGCAAGCGTGGAATTCCGTCAAAAAATATTTCTACAATATTTTTATTACCTTCTAATATTATCTTTAAACCACTAACATTTTGAATTAATTCTGTAACAACATACTCCCCTTTTGGCACATTCGTTGGGCTTAATTTAACCCACTCTTCATGCATATCAATTAGCCTATCCTCCATATCTTATTTTTATATATCTTCCATTTTGATTGATAACTTCCAGTGTTGGATGCATTCCGCTGCTTCCCGGTCTTACAGTTACAGTTCTGCCGTCTTGCAATGTTCCTACTCTTCCCGGACCCCAAGGTGTGTTTATATTTCTCACATTTGTCGGATTTAAGGAGTCAAAGTCTATGTTTGCTCGACTAAGTCCTCCTGGATTTTCAAATTGAGTAGTTCTACCCATAGTTGTTTCGCCTGGTCTTGACTCTCTTAATATATCGTCAACAGTTCTACCCTGATTCGCAATATTCCGCACATCATTATAGTTCACTTTCGGCTTAGCCGGTGGAGCATTTAGTGCAGCGTTCATACCTCTGCCCATATCGCCTAGTCCGGCAAGAGCAAATAGCAACGCTGTTGCTATAGGTGACCATTTTCTGCCTTGATCAAATAGATTCTGAGAATTCTCAGTTGGATACATATGCAGTGGCACCAAATGATCAGGGATGCCAAAAAATGTCAGTCCATCTAAGAAAGGAGATACTTGAACTAAGTACTGCTCCCAGATACCCCCATTAAGATTTACATTTTCAGGACGTTGAAAACGCAATATTACACCAAGATATAGTACTTCGTCTTCCGTAAATACTCTGCCTGCTCCAAAATCCAGCATAAACGCTTCAGCATTGACACGATTGCGAACATGTTCTATTAAGTGGACAATATAGTGAGTATTAATTGATGGATCACCCAATGAAAGCGTTAACATCATTGAGTGAAAAGGTTCTTTACCTCTTCAATTTGACAGCTAAATGCTGTTTCGTAAGAGTGACCTCTCTTATAGTTTCTATTTATCTTCTGATATTAGCAGCTTATATCTTTCTGAGAAATTATCAGCATTACTCTCATCATACAGAGCAATAGTTAATTCTTTTGAATAGTCATAATTATTCAAGTGATGGTGATCACCCTCGCCCTCTTCCGACAATAGTTCTTCTAAATATCCAAGAAGTTGTACTGCTTCTTCCTTTTTCAGTAACAACGTCAAGTCGTTTACACTGTTGTTTGTTTTCATATCTAACATTTTCATGTTCTATTTCCTCCAATTCAATTATGCGGCACATTGCTCGGGTATATTTGAGTAACCGCTGAGCTTGCTGGTTTCCATCTGCCGTTAACAAATATTTCTATATGTACATGTGGATTATTGTGCGGTAATGGGTTGTTAATATCAAATCTAATTTTACGCATACCATCTGCAGATATAAATATTTTATCTCCACTTGAGTTCGTAACGATCCTAGTGTTTGGGCCCAGCCAATCTGAGGCTTGTCTGCTTAAACCTTGAGCGTTATTGCCACCTTGAATATTAGCATTCCGCACATCATTATAATTCACTCTCGGCTTAGCCGGTGGAGCATTTAGTGCAACATTCATATTCTTGCCCATATCGCCTAGTCCGGCAAAAGCAAATAGCAACGCTGTTGCTACAGGTGACCATTTTCTGCCTTGATCAAATAGATTCTGAGAATTCTCAGTTGGATACATATGCAATGGCACCAAATGATCTTCGATACCAATGAACATCAAGCTATCTAAAAGACATTTCGTAATCAATATTGGTGGAATAAATTTGGATTAACTTTTCGTTTTTAATTAGTTTATCGAGATAAGCTTTGTAATCCCTGTAGTTGTGCAGAAGCTGTCACGTATAAGTTTGGAACTTCCACTCAAATTGTCGCATCTCACTTTGAATATTAACGATTTAACAACAAGTTTTATTGCGTCTCACGCATGGATATTGTTGGTTCAACCTCTACGTCGTTTATCCTCCGTTTGTTACCCATGTTGCCGACCCGGCGACCACGATTACCACAACCAAAGCACCTGTTGCGGCAAAAAAACTTTTATTCGTTAACTTACTCAGTTACATAATTCATTTTCACTTACAATTTTTTAAGCATATCCTCTTTTCAACATCTACAGCAACGGGCACCACTTTACTTTTTTGGCTGATATCCAAGTACCACTTTCTTCGCTAATGTTTTTTATGTTCAATCCTTCCCAGTCACTCCAATAAAACAGTTCATCATTAGCGACCAGGGATGCTCCATATATTACTGATTCAAAACCTTCACCTTTCGGTTGAAGGTTCAATTTCTCTATCAACTCAAAGCACAGCTCAATAGTTCTATGCTCTGATATTTGGCTTTGTAATATGATGCTTACTCGCCTTTCATCATTAATCGGTCTCATAGTCTTATCATTATTTACATAGCTTCCACTTGTATATGCTATTTCCTTGATACAGCTATCATGGAAATAGCAAAACTCTTTCATTAGTTTTTCCACATCTTTGTAATCGTTAATTTCTATATACTTCATATTATATCTCCTTAATCTCTTATTGGTGTGCCGTTTTCCCATCGCCAATTGTGTTGGTGAGGGAACATATGATTGGCATGTGCATCTCCATGTCTAAAATCAATGTCCATCTCTACTCTGCCATTTTTGTCAAAAAATCTTCTCTGTAATAAATCGCCATTGTTATTCCTTAAATCAATACTTGAGTTCGGTCTACCCCGAACTGGCAGTTCCCCAACCCTTCCAGTTTTTACTTGATGGATAGTTCTAGGTCCAGGAACAGGAGTACCATCTGGTAATCTTGGCACATTAGTTCCTCCCTGACCCGTAGGCTTAGCCGGTGGAGCATTTAGTGCAGCGTTCATACCTCTGCCCATATCGCCTAGTCCGGCAAAAGCAAATAGCAACGCTGTTGCTATAGGTGACCATTTCCTGCCTCGATCAAATAGATTCTGAGAATTTTCAGTTGGATACATATGCAATGGCACTAAATGATCAGGGATGCCAAAAAATGTCAGTCCATCTAAGAAAGGAGATACTTGAACTAAGTACTGCTCCCAGATACTCCCATTAAGATTTACATTTTCAGGACGTTGAAAACGCAATATTACACCAAGATATAGTACTTCGTCTTCCGTAAATACTCTGCCTGCTCCAAAATCCAGCATAAACGCTTCGGCATTGACACGATTGCGAACATGCTCTATCAAGTGTACAAGATATTGCCCCGCAATTGAGGGCGAGATATCCTGCGGAAGTGTCAACATCATTTCTTCGTATAACAACAAGTAGCTTATTGCACGCTCACGATTCATTTCATATAGCTGCTTAAATAATATTAAATCTGCTTCAGCCATGGAGCCTTCCAATCTCTCAACTAAGTCAGAAAAACGTCTCTCTTCGAGTTTTCGCTCAAACTCTGCAGTACTAATGACTATATCAGCACGCCATGTGCTGAGTAAAGGACACCCATAAGAATACGGTAATCCAATCGCTGCTTCTTCGATAAGCTTTATGCCGTTAATAGCCTCAGAACGAAGTTCAGGACCAGTTGTAAATAGATTCTTCGTTGAGTCCTCAATATGGTTGAAAAGTTCGATTCTGCCTCTCAGATACTCAATGGTATCATTGAGATTTCTTTCAATCCCTCGATATGTCCGCAAAGACGCACCTGCCTCCCAGTGCCTCACGTTCTTTGCATGACTGGCACGCCGTTCCCACCATGTTGTGCTATTTCTAACCCGCTCATAATGAGCGATTCTGTTACGAACTCGAACTCCTTCATTTATGTTAACGTTAATTTCACTATTTATTGTTGCAAGACATAAATTTTCATCTCCTATTACATTTATCAACTTGCCATGGTCGGATATATCTGCATTATTTGCATTCTCAAAAGCATTGGCTACTCTGAGGTAATCTTCCATATTTAATCTAACATTATCAAAGCTGTCTCCTATATTTGTATTATCTGCAACAAATGCATTCATCGCTTCTCTGGCTGTTTGGAGATCAGCATTATCTGCATGTAGTTCAGAAATTGCTGCATTAGACTGTTCTCTTAATGCTGACGCAACCAACCTAGAATGATTAGGTAACCACATCCGCTACACCTCCATGCAGTTTTATTTCATATTCCAAATCTTCTATATCAGATTTGCACCTGGAGTTCATATCATTTCGATCCTCTGTTAACATCTCTATGCCTTCATTACATTCCCTTTCTGCACTTAGTAGTAAAGCATACCTTTCTTCTACAAGAGCTGTCCACCGTTGATCTCCATGGCTGGCATCAAACGAACTGCCCAGTGCTCTAAGGCTATCTCGGATTTCTTCATACACTTCTTCTTCATGACATCGAAGTTTTATCAAAAACTCGTCTGTTTCTTCTTGATCTTCTTTGATCTTTCGAATTTCTGTTTTTAGCTCTTCAACTCTTTCTGTACTTAACATTTTTATACTCGTCTCCTCTTCATCTTGATTGGTGCGTCGAAGGTCCTCCGCCACCGCCAAAGCTCTGAGAATCTATGTTTCTGAAGGTGCTTGCTATTGTATTTATCTGACTTGATGACCTCGATATTGCATCACCAAAACTAACGCGTCCATCTTGTACTTGGTTAAATGCATTTCGTGCATTACTATTCGCTGAAATTGTTGATAGAGTATCAGTCGGACTTAATGTCCGTTGTTGAAAATTAGCACCAGTTGCGTCTAAAGCATTTGTTATTTGTTCAATACTTTCACATTCGGTTGCAATTATTCTATTTCCACCCGGACCTCCACTCATTTTGTTCCCTCCAAATCAAAATTGTTTTAGTTGATTGCAAAAGTTAAAAAAGCTCGTGATCATACGATTTTCACGCAAATTTATTTAATACACTTTTTTCAACTCGCGAATATACTCAGGTGTTGTGCCGCAGCAGCCGCCTACTATTTTTACGCCAAGCTTCTTAAACTCAGCCATTTGTGCAGAAAACTCTTCCGCTCCAGTGTTATAATCACCGCTCTTTGAATCAGGCAATCCGGCATTTGGCTTTATTATAAGTGGAAGCTTCGTTGCCTTAGCAAGTCTGCTCGCTGTCTCCAGCATCTCCATTGGCTCAAGGGAACAGTTCAACCCGATAGCTGACGCACCTAGCTCCTCTGCAGTCTCTGCAAACTTCTCCGGTGTGCAACCCATAAATGTGTAGCCTGATTTTTCAAAAGTCATTGTTACCAACATTGGAAGTTTCGTATTTTCACTCACAGCTGTCATCGCCGCTCTAACTTCCTCCGGATCGCTCATGGTTTCAATTGTAACAAAGTCTGCACCTGCTTGCTCTCCGGCAATAGCCATTTCTTTGAAAAGGTCATATGCTTTTTCTGGCTCTAAATCTCCATAAGGCTCAAGCACATGTCCGGTCGATCCTATATCAAGCGAAACTTTTGCATTACTTCCCTCACATGCTCGTTTTGCAATGGTAACAGCAGCAGCAATGATTTCTGTGGGCGTGTGCCCAGTGTCGGCTAAATTGAGTGCATTTGAACCAAATGTGTTTGTGCAAATAATGTCACTTCCAGCTTCGACATACATCCTATGAACACTTTCAACTGCATCTGGATTGGTCAAGTTCATTAAATCCGGTTTTTCACCTGATTTTAGCCCATATTTATATAGCATTGTGCCCATTGCACCGTCATAGAATATATACTCTCCAAAGGAATCGAATAACATTGAAAAATCCTCCATGATATGTTAAAGTGGATTGCGCGCAACAATAACATTATTAACGTTATCAACAATGCTATAGATAATAATTTAAATACCACTAATTATATTAACACATGGAGATACATCATGGAAGAACTTTCAAAAAATTTCATTCATACTTTTATTGAAGAGGATATTGCACCCGGCGGACAATTCGAAGGCATGCGTGTTCATACCAGACTGCCTCCCGAGCCAAATGGCTATCCGCATATCGGACATTGCTTTGCTTTTTCCATAAGTATTAATGCCGCCGAAAAATACGGTGGACTTTGCAACTTACGATTTGATGACACTAATCCTGAAAAAGAAGAGGATGAATTTGTCGATGCAATTTGTGAAGATATCCGCTGGTTTGGATTTGATTGGGAAGATAGACTCTATTTTGGAAGTGACTATTTTGAAAAAACATATGAGTTAGCTGTTGGCTTGATAGAAAAAGGACTTGCATATGTTTGCGAACTTTCACCTGATGAAGTTAAAGAAAGACGCGGTGATGTTAGCACTCCTGCCACCTCACCATACAGAGATAGACCTATTGAAGAAAGTCTCGATCTTTTCACACGTATGAGAAACCGTGAATTCCCCGAAGGAACTATGACTTTAAGAGCAAAAATCGACCTTGAAAGCGGTAATTTTAACATGCGTGATCCTGTCATTTATAGAATCAAGTACGCTCATCATCATCGTCAAGGTAATCAGTGGTGCATTTACCCGATGTATGACTTTGCACATCCCATCCAAGACGCTCTTGAGCATATCACACACTCACTATGCTCATTAGAATATGAAGACCATCGCCCTCTATATGATTGGGTTATTAAAAACACAGATGTGCCTAGCAAACCAAGGCAAATTGAGTTTGGTCGCCGTAGTATCAACTATTCAGTAATGTCGAAGCGTAAACTCCGCAAGCTGGTTGAGGAAAACTATGTGTCCGGTTGGGATGACCCTCGCTTCCCAACACTTCGCGGACTTCGCCGTCGTGGCTATACCCCAAGTTCTATTCGTGATTTTTGTGAGCGAATAGGTGTCGGTAAAACTTCAAACTCCATTGAATACGCATTACTTGAACATTGCTTACGAGAAGAGTTAAATTTATCCGCACAACGCGCAATGGTTGTCATGCGTCCAATTAAGCTTATCATCACAAACTATCCCGAAGGTCAATCAGAAACCCTCGAAATCGAAAACAATCCAAACGATGAAAGCGCAGGCAGCCGTGAGGTTACATTCTCTCGCGAAGTTTGGGTGGAACATGACGATTTCATGATTGAACCTCCAAAAAAATACAATCGTCTGTTTGTCGGCAATGAGGTTCGTTTAAAAGGTGCTTATATCGTCAAATGTACAGGTTATGAACTCCACGAAAACGGTGAAATTGCGTTCGTAACAGCCGAATACGACCCTGATACTCGTGGTGGTACTACTCCTGATGGTCGCAAAGTTCGTGGTACAATACATTGGGTTGACTCTCAAACTGCAGTCGATACAGAAGTACGAGTCTATGACAATTTATTCACAGACCCGAGCCCCGATGTTGCAGGCAAAGATTTTACAGAATGTCTCAATCCTGATTCTCTTGAAATTCTATCCAATTGCAAAGCGGAAAAAATGCTTGAAAATGCAGTAGCACCACAATCGTTCCAGTTCTTAAGATTGGGTTATTTTACTGTTGACAACAAAGATTCAAATCCCGGAGAACTTGTTTTTAACCGCTCCGTTGCTTTAAAAGATGGATTCAAACCACAAAAATGATTGTGTAAGTAATTGCAAAAGTCAGCAATACTCTTTGTAGGGGCGATCGTCCAATGCAAGCAACTTAAGGAATCTTGCCTTATCAAATCACCCGCCGTCTGCGGACGGCACCCTCTTTTCTAAAGAGGGCAAGGGTTGGATGTATCGTTCCCTGCCTTCTTTAGAAAAGAAGGTGGCCCCGCGGGTCGGATGATTTGAGCCTTTATGCTACGGATAACCTTAAGTTGCTTGCATTGGACGGTCGCCCCTACATAAGTAGAGAAGCTTAAATAAATATAATAATTTTTGAATTTTGCATGCGATACGATTTTACGAAAGGAGTTGAGGCCTCATGATGAATATCTCACTATTTGATTATAGTAGTGGCGGTGGCTGAGGAACCAAGATAGCTCCGGGTGAGCTGAGAACACTACTAAGTGGTATTCCTAATGTAGCTGATGAAAATCTGCTCGTTGGATTTAATTCTTCTGACGATGCTGCCGTCTATCAACTAGACGACAAGCGCTGCTTGCTTTCAACTACTGATTTCTTCCCACCAATGGTGGCAAATCCGAGATCCTTTGGCAGAATTGCTGCCACTAATGCACTCAGTGACATATATGCAATGGGCGGCAAACCCCTCTATGCACTAAATATAGTGTGTTTCCCACTGGATTTGAACAAGCAGATTTTACAGGAAATTCTAGCTGGTGGTGCTGAGAAATGTGTCGAGGCAGGGGCAACTCTTGCCGGTGGTCATTCTATTTATGATGATGGAATCAAATACGGACTTGCTGTCACTGGGATAGCCGATACTAACAGATTTCTTCGTAACAATACACCACGAATAGGCGATAAGCTGATACTTACAAAGCCACTGGGCGTTGGTGTTGTCACATCTGCATATCGTGACGGCGAAGCCAATTATGCCGATATAACCGAGGTCATTGCGTCAATGGAACGATTGAATAAGTATGCTGCTGAAAAAATTGAACCTTATGACATTAGTGCATGCACCGATATTACCGGTTTTGGGTTCATTGGTCATATTCTCGAAATGACATCAGGTGACGTTTCAGCTGAAATATATTGCGACAATCTTCCCCACCTTAACCGTGTTAAATATTTTATCGAAGATGAATATATTACCGGCGGTGGAAAACGTAACCGCGCATTTGTTGGTGATCGTGTTGATACAAGTGGACTTCCCATGTGGATTTCCGAATTAATGTATGATCCACAAACATCAGGCGGCTTGCTTCTCGCTGTAAAACAGGAACAAGCAGATGAGCTTCTTGGTAAAATTAAAATAGATGATCCCCAGGCGACAATGGTCGGCGAAATAAAAATACGCACAAATTATGAAATGACATTTGTGTAAAACAATAATAACGCTTTTGGTATGGGCGAACTGCGTTCGCCCGCAGCGTAAACAAACGGGCGAACGCAGTTCGCCCATACAGGGGGAGACAATACATGAATCAACAAACTATGAAAGCGATTGTGAAAACCGAACCAAAGCCGGGATTGACCCTTATGGACGTTCCTGTGCCAAAAACAGAGCCCGGTCAAGTCAAAATTCGTATTTTGAAATCTGCAATATGCGGTACAGATTTGCATATATACAACTGGGATGAATGGAGTCAGCGTACGATTAAAACTCCACAAATAATCGGACATGAGTTTGTGGGGGAAATCGTTGAACTAGGTGGTGGTGTCACACAATATAATGTTGGTGATTTGGTTTCCGGAGAAGGGCATATCGTCTGTGGAACTTGCCGAAACTGTATGGCAGGACGGTTGCATTTGTGTAAATATACCATAGGAGTCGGCGTTAATAGAGATGGCTGTTTCGCCGAATATATTGTAATTCCGGCAAGGAATGTCGTACGTGTTGCGGAAGGAATTTCACTTGATATAGCAGCCTGCTTTGATGCATTGGGCAATGCTGTACATACTGCGCTGAAATTTGACCTAACCGGCGAAGATGTACTTATTACAGGAGCCGGACCTATTGGCATCATGTCAGCTATTATCTGTCGACATTGTGGGGCGAAGAAAATCGCCATTACCGATATAAACCCATATCGCCTAAAGCTTGCAAAAGAAGTGCTTCCGGATATTTGGGCAGTTAACCCGAATGAAATTTCCACGTCAAAACTCATGCACGACATGGATATAAAAGAAGGATTCGATATCGGTCTTGAGATGTCCGGTAGTGGTGCTGCTTTTACTGACATGGTAGAGCATATGGAAAACGGTGGTAAAATCTCATTACTCGGAATACATAGTGGCAGTACTTTGATAAACTGGGACAAAGTTGTCTTTGGTGGTCTAACTATTCAAGGCATATATGGACGCGAAATGTTTGACACATGGTATAAAATGATGTCAATGCTGCAAACAGGACTTAATGTTGAAAAAGTCATCACTCATAGGTTTGACTATACAGACTTTGAAAAAGGCTTTGCCGCCATGAAGAGCGGCGAATCCGGCAAAGTCGTTTTAAACTGGACTTAATTAATTAGAGGTATATAAATTATGGACAAGAATGCACTTCAAATTTTCTCTGACATTGTTGACGAAATTAAAGAACAGGGTACATATAAAGCCGAGCGAGTATTAGTAACCCCACAATCGGGTATAATCGATACAACAATGGTTGATGATACCATTAATATGTGTGCCAATAACTATCTAGGTTTATGTAATGACCCCGGTGTTATAGCTGCTGCTGAAGCAAGTTATAAAGACTGGGGTTATGGACTTTCTTCCGTCCGTTTCATATGTGGCACACAGATCGTCCACAAAGAGTTGGAGGCAACAATTTCTCGATTTCTTGGCATGGACAGCACCATCCTCTATTCGTCATGCTTTGACGCAAATACAGGTCTTTTTGAAACCTTGCTTGGACCGCAAGACGCTATCATTTCAGATGAACTGAACCATGCAAGCATAATTGACGGAGTGCGTCTCTGTAAAGCGATGCGTTTTCGATATAAGAACAACAATATGGAAGACCTTGAGCGTTGTTTAAAGGAAGCTGCTGAAGCAAATGCTCGCATAAAGATGATTGTAACAGACGGCGTGTTCTCTATGGATGGCACATATGCTGATTTACAATCAATCTGTGATTTAGCAGATAAGTATACTGCACTCGTTATGGTTGATGATAGTCATGCCGTTGGTTTTGTCGGGCAGACAGGGCGCGGAACACCTGAGCATTGCGGTGTTCAAGGTCGTGTCGATATCATCACAGGAACACTCGGTAAAGCGCTCGGTGGTGCATCAGGTGGCTACACTTCCGCACGCCAAGAAATTGTAGATTTGTTGAGACAAAGAAGCAGACCTTATCTATTTTCAAACACTCTCGCTCCGGCTATCGCCGCAACATCATTGCATGTTTTGAACACACTTGAAAATGACACATCAAGACGCGATACACTAGAAAGTAACACCATATTTTTCAGAGAAAAGCTCGCAGCACTGGGACTCAATGTTATACCAAGCACACATCCAATTGTCGCTATCATGTTTGGAGATGCAAAATTGACAGGAAAAATCGCCGCTAAACTACTTGAACGCAAAGTTTATGTTGTAGGATTTAGCTATCCTGTCGTGCCAAAAGATATGGCAAGAATAAGATGCCAAGTCTCAGCTGCACACACAAAGGATAATTTAGAATATGTGGTAAATCAATTTGCGGCAGTAACGAAAAAGATTGACGCTCATGGTTGATGTTTTACATCACTAGTGTTCTGTAAAGCCTAAATTTTGCATATATCGCTGGTATATTTTTCACTCTGCTTCGTTAATCGTCGGTTAAATACCAATGGGTATTCGCCCTCCTCTCGCCTCGCCGAGCAAAATATATACTCAGCACTATACGCAAGTTTAGACTTTACAGAACACTAGCAATTTGTACAAAGTGATGTAAAACTTATCCATCTACCTTGACTTATCTCTCCATATTTGATAAATTCATTGTGTCAAATGCATAAAATATAGATAACGAGGTACATAGGTGACCAACACTCGTTTTATCGATAAGCTTAAAAGGAAAATCATTGTAGTCGGGCATTATGGAAGCGGGAAAACCGAATTTTCCGTTTCTCTTGCCATGCTTTTTGCGTCTGCAAAAGTGCAAAAACATAGTAATTTTAACGAGTGTGCAATTGTCGATCTCGACATTATCAATCCGTATTTTCGTTCGCGTGAAATGAAAGAAATACTTGAGCAGCACGGAGTTCATGTTTTTGGTTCTGCATTTAACGCGGAAGTCACGGCGGAGCTGCCAGCACTCAGTGCAAATGTTCGTGCACCACTTGAAAACGAATCGTGCCGTGTCATTATTGATACCGGTGGTAATGATTCCGGCGCACTACCTTTGAATCAGTTTTCAAAATATTTTGCAGATGATACAACTGTGCTCGCTGTGCTCAATGCTAATCGTCCCGGCACCAGCAATATTGAAGGCGCAATCGAACACATCAAGGCTATAGAGCAAATTACAAATCTTCAGATAGCTGGCATCGTAAACAACACACATATGATGCAACATACAACAGCTGCTGATATTATCAGCGGTAATGCATTTTGCGAAAAAATTTGTAAGTTAACAAAAAAGAAGCTCTATTTTAATTGCTACCCCAAAACGCTTATTAATCCGAGTGAAATAACAATGCTTTCCGGTAATCTTATTCCCCTCGGATTATGTTTTCATAATAAACACAAAAAATAAAATTTAGGAGACGAGTAAATGGCAAAATTTGAAGTCCGTGTCGACGGCAAATTCTGTAAAGGTTGTGACATGTGTCGCGTGTACTGCCCCAAAGACATTATCGTTCTTAGCAAGCATATCAACGAAAAAGGTTTCACTTGTGCAGAAATCACCGACCAAGAGAAATGCATTGGATGTAAGGCATGTGCGCTGATTTGCCCGGACGGCGCAATATCAATCTATAAGGAGGATGCGGCCGAATGAATAAAAAGGTATTAATGAAGGGCAATGAAGCTTTTTCTGAAGCTGCAATTCGTGGCGGTTGCAGGTATTATTTTGGATACCCCATAACACCACAAAACGAAATCCCCGAATATATGTCCCATCAACTCCCAAAGGTTGGCGGTCACTTTATTCAAGCAGAAAGCGAACTTGCAGCTGTGTATATGGCCTATGGTGCAGGTGCAGCCGGAGGCAGAGTGTTTATAACTTCATCCTCTCCGGGAATTGCATTGATGCAGGAAGGTTTTAGCTTTTTATGCTCTGCAGAAGTTCCAACCGTATGCCTGACTGTATCACGCTGCGGACCCGGGATTGGTGGAATACAGCCGGGTCAAGCTGACTATCTTCAAGCTACTCGTGGTGGCGGAAATGGAGACTACAAGATTCCTGTTTTCGCACCGGAAAACTTACAAGAGGGTGTTGACCTTGTTTACGAAGCCATGGAACTTTCCGACGAACTACGAAATCCAATTTTTATATTTGCTGATGGCTTGCTAGGGCAAATGATGGAACCTGTACTATTGCCCGAGTCACGAGAAGTTATCTGCCCAAGCAATATTAGAACACAAAAACCTTGGGCACTTACAGGTTATGGCGCTGACGATTCACAACGCAACCGTGTCCTCTCATTACGCATGTATCCGGAAGAATTGGAACAGCATGTCGAAAAACTTTTCAAAAAGTACGATAAAGCAGAAAAAGAACTCGTTCGTTACGAAGCGATTGGTGTTGAGGACGCAGATGTCGTCATCGCCGCATTTGGCTCTGTTGCTCGTATTGCAAAGGAAGCCATCGAAATATTAGCAGCACAAAATATCAAGGCTGGTCTTATTCGTCCGATATCTCTGTGGCCATATCCATACGAAGCATTTGATATGATTACAGATAAGACAAAAGTCGTAATTTCTGCCGAAATGTCCATGGGACAGATGATGCAGGACGTAAAGCTTGGAGTAAGAGACCGCTTCCCTGTCAGGCTCATTAACCGCACAGGCGGCATGATCCCGACTTCAATCGAAATAGCAGAAAGAACTAAGAAAATTTTAGAAGAAACGGGAGGACAATAAAATGAAACAACCCGTATTTGAATTAACAAAAGGAATGCTTCCTGTAGAAACAATATATTGCCCCGGATGTACCCACGGCATTTCTCACAGACTTATAATGGAAGTTCTCGATGAGATGGGGTTGCTTGGCTCAACAATTGGTTGTGGATCAATCGGTTGTAGTGTTCTTGCCCATAGGCAGATGAACATTGACATGCTTGAAAGTCCACATGGTAGAGCACCTGCAGTTGCTTCCGGGATAAAGCGCGTACATCCTGACAAATTGGTCTTCACATACCAAGGTGACGGTGACCTTGCATCAATTGGTATAGCCGAAATTATTCATGCAGCCGCCCGCGGTGAAAAAATCACAGCGTTCTTCGTAAACAACGCTATCTACGGAATGACCGGCGGTCAAATGGCTCCAACTACTCTTATTGGTCAAAAAGCTACAACATGTGTGACTGGTCGTACAGTAGAGCAAGCCGGTGCGCCAATGCGTATTAGTGAGCTTCTCTCGTCTCTTGACGGTGCTGTCTATATTGAGCGTGTTGCACTCAACTCCCCTGCTAATGTTAACAAGGCAAAAAAAGCTGTAAGACGTGCATTTGAAGTACAAGAACAAGGTCTTGGTTTTTCAATGGTTGAATTTATATCAACATGCCCAACTCACTGGGGTGTCTCTCCGGTACAAGCATTGGATCATCTTAAGGAAAAAATGCTCCCATATTATCCACTTGGTGTATATAAATCACCGGAAGGAGGAGAACAATAATGGCTATAAATAAAATGTTCTTCGCCGGTTCTGGCGGCCAAGGTATATTGATGATGGGACAAATTGCTTGCTCTGCTGCACTGATTGAAAATAAAGAATCAACCTTTTTCCCGTCATATGGTCCTGAGATGCGTGGAGGTACAGCAAATTGTACTGTAATAATCTCTGATAAGACTATAAGCAGTCCTGTTATTTTCGAGTCTGACTGTGTTGTCGCAATGACTGCGCCTTCTATGGTAAAATTTGAACCTACATTGAAGCCTGGTGGTATTTTGTTTCTCAATACATCATTGATTCATCAAGCACCTAAACGTAGTGATATAACGATTTATGAGGTCCCGGCAAGTGAAATTGCCAATGAGATGGGTAACTCGAGAATCGCAAATGTTATCATGCTCGGTGCTTTTGCTCGAAATACTGACATTGTTACCCCTGAGAGTGTTGAAAAAGTTATTCATGATGCTTTTATTGCAAAAGGTGAAAAGATTGTAGATCTCAACCTAAAGGCATTAAATTACTGGAAGGGATGATTATTAATATGAAATATAATTTTACCGTTCAAAAAACTACGACTCCAAAAGTTAAGCCTGACCCTAATACTTTGAAGTTTGGCAGAGCGTTTTCTGATCATATGTTTATAATGGATTTTGATAGAGATAGAGGTTGGTATGATGGGCGTATTGTTCCTTATGGTCCTATTTCCCTCGATCCTGCTGCTGCTGTCTTCCATTATGGCCAGGAGATGTTTGAAGGTATGAAGGCATATCGTACGCCTGATGGTCGCGTTCAACTTTTCCGTCCTTATATGAATGCTGAACGTACTCGTAAAACTAACGAGCGTATGTGCATGCCGGATATGGATCCCGAATTGTTTGTCAGCGCTGTAAAAGCAATTGTTGATGTTGAGCGTGATTGGATTCCTGAAAAGGAAGGTACAAGTTTGTATCTTCGTCCGTTTATCATTGCTAGTGAAGCTTTTTTGGGTGTTCAGGCGTCAAATCAATATATGTTTATGATTATTTGCTCCCCTGTTGGTCCATACTTTGATATCCCGGGCGGTGGCATCGCTCCAACAAAAATTTATGTTGAAGAGGAGCTTATTCGTGCTGCTCGTGGCGGTGTTGGTTTTGCCAAGGTTGGTGGTAACTATGGTGGAGCACTTAAGGCTCAGGAGCACGCTGCTGCCCATGGTTGTTCCCAAGTTCTTTGGCTTGATGCAAATGAGCATAGCTTCGTTGAGGAAATCGGTGCAGCAAATGCATTTTTTATGATTGGTGATGAGGTCATAACTGCGCCGCTCCAAGGTACAATTCTTCCCGGTGTTACAAGGGCTTCTGTAATCGAGCTTCTTAAAAAGTGGGGCATAAAAATTTCTGAACGTCCGCTCCGTATCAGTGAAGTTGTCAAAGCTTCCGAAGATGGAACACTAAAAGAAATATTTGCTTCCGGTACTGCTGCCGTCATTACTCCTGTTGGCGAGTTGAAGTTTAGAAACAACGCTCTTACAGTCGGTGATGGTGGCGTAGGACCAACTGCACAGAAACTATACGATGCTCTCTACGGTATGCAAACCGGCACAAGAGAAGATGACATGGGCTGGACAGTAGAAGTATAGGTTTTATTACTATCATAAATAAAAAAGGAAGCCATGTCGTCATGTGGCTTCCTTTTCATATATTACGAGTCTGTCACTATGTCTGTCACTCTTAATTCGAATGGTTTCAGCTCTGCTTCATATATTTTTCCATCATATGCTACTTTAGTCGATCTATTTTGACTACTGTTATTAATCAATGCAATTTTGTTGACATGTGGATACACAGCACACTCTACATATATATCATTGGATATCCCTTCTGGAGTCATATTACCTTCTGTCATTTGTAAAATTATGTTCTGCAAAAATCGTTGCGTGTATATACCATGTTCAAAGTCGGCACAATAGATTCCTCTTCCCTTACCAAATGAATATTCGGTAATAGCAGGCTCACCATTTGCTGTGGCAAGCACTCTAGCTTTTCCATCAGTTAACATCACACCACTTCTGCCAAGTACTTCCATTCCGTCCGGTATAAGTCCGGGAAGTTCCTCAACATCAAATACCCATCTACCATGACAAGTATAATCACCAATATCAATATCTACACCAAGTACATGTGACATACGAAGAAAGCTATGTCCGCTTTGTAGAGCAGATGGTTCGCCAACACCTACGAATACTCCACCATCATTCACCCATTTTGTGAGATTATCAATCATTTCTACATCAGCCCAATATTCACCGCCACTCCATGCATCTCCTGCATTACCAGCATTAATAATAACATCAATACTATTCGGCACACCTGATTTTATATCATCAAACGATAAGAACTCAACATCAAATGGCAAACCGGAAAGACTCTCAAGAACGTGAATCAGAATATTTTTATCAGTTTCATGAAAATGTCCCGAAAGCGTCCATGTTCTAAGCTTGCCCCATGCATGCAATATAGCAACTTTTGCTCTTTGAGAATGCGGCACTCCACCATCATGAAATTGCAGTACTTGACGAAATTCATCAAGTATGTTGTCCATTGCCTTAAGAAAATCCGGATACTTAATTGCTAAACTCAAATAACCGCCTAAACCACAACGCTCAATCCTCTCACGTAGTAATGCACGTCTTACATTAATCCAATATTTAAGCGCATCATCTCCAGGTCGCCCTCCTTCTGAGAATGTCGGAGCACCACCAAGTCCTACCGGAAATAGGTATGGGTGAAATCGTATTTCATGTGTGTCAACAGGCACTCCTGCACAAAGACGTGCTTCAAATCCGGAAAAAACGCATTTGACCAGTCCATCAAACCCAAATTCTGAAAAATGTCCACTATATGGTTCAAGACCAACCCAATTGTCATCATAAAAAACATATGCAAGCTTTCCGGCAGCATGTACTATATCAACAAGCTCTCTCCCTGCCTGTCGCACAAATTTGCCAATAAACTCCATCCAGTCACTTTTTCTTTTATTAGGCACACGATGCGTCGCATAATATCTGCCGCCTCGCACAAAGTCTTCAGCACATAATGCATATCCATATTCATTCACAAAGTCATCCAACGCCTCTGTACAAACAGTAAAATTATAACTCGCCCAATCTGTGAACACATTTCGCCTACGATCATTTGAGCCCCACATCCATGTGAAGTTATAGAATAATGATGTAAAGCGAACAACATCTGTGTCCGGATTTTCTTCACACCAATGAACTAACCACTTCTTGAGATAATCGAGAGCTTCAGGTCTATATGGATTTAATTGCATCAGATGCTCTTTATCTCCCCAATCGTTTGTAACATGGTTGTACATGGATATCTCTTCCCATATACGCCATGCTAAAAAGCTGACAGTATACTGTTGCATCGGTGTTGTTTCAATTGTGACCACTCCAGTTTCAGCAGAGTATGTCCACATATCTCGTGGCAATTCTTGTTCTGTAGTTCTATTATATACCTGCCAATATCTCATTCCATCCGAAGTATCGTTCACTTCAAATTGCTCATCAAAAAAGTCATTCATTAAGTCCACGTTCAACGATTTTTCTATTGCAACCATCGGCGTTGTGCACAGAAATGTTTGTTGACGTGTAAGCTTATTTTCTCTTATCCATTCATTATGCTCACGCACTGGGCAGATCGTTGAGTATATTTTGTGTCCCGAATTCAATATTTCCGAAGATAGTTTTGTACCATCGCTATCGCGTATAACATCAGCACCCCAACGCTTTGCCATCTCAAGCGTAAGATTCTCATATCCAGACTCCCCCGGCAATGTAAAATTCCCTCTGTTCATTAGTGTACCTCCTGTTTCATTAACGCATTCTTGTAGGTGCGACCGCCTCGGTCGCCCGTTTGCTTGCATTTTGTTTGCTTTGCGGGCGATCGAGACGATCGCCCAATGCGAGCAACTTAAGGTTATCCGTAGCATAAAGGCTCAAATCATCCGGTCCGCGGGACCACCTTCTTTTCTAAAGAAGGCAAGGAACGATACATCCAACCCTTGCCCTCTTTAGAAAAGAGGGTGCCGTCCGCAGACGGCGGGTGATTTGATAAGGCAAGATTCCTTAAGTTGCTTGCATTGGACGATCGCC
>Ga0123355_10000435_pt1 | contig 54940 bp, 47 predicted proteins | sample TergutEmb28metaG_3_FD_89872 | JGI IMG/M metagenome (GOLD analysis project Ga0123355, IMG submission 89872) | Embiratermes neotenicus P1 segment gut microbial communities from Petit-Saut dam, French Guiana - Emb289 P1 | ecosystem: Host-associated > Arthropoda: Insects > Digestive system > Gut ... | reverse complement strand
CGGGCACCGGCTGCACCGGGAGATCATCACCACGTCGGTGATCAACGAGATGGTGGACACCGGCGGGTCGACCTTCCTGTTCCGGCTCGGCGAGGAGACCGGGCTGCCGGTGCCCGACATCACCCGGGCCTGGCTGGTGGCCAGGGAGGTCTTCGGCATGCCCGCGTTCTGGCGGCAGGTCGAGGCGCTCGCCGGGGTGGTCGACGTGGAGGCGCGGATCGCGGTAGTCCTTGAGGCGCGCAAGCTGATGGAGCGGGCCAGCCGGTGGCTGCTGGTTAACCGGCGGCCGCCGTTCTCCATCGCCGAGACGGCTAACTCGCTGGCTGCCGGGGTCGCCACGGTCCGTTCCGGTCTCCCCAAGCTGTTGTCCGGGCGGGACCTGGCGAGCTACGAGGAGCGGCGGGCGTCCTTCGCCGGTCGCGGCGTGCCGGCCACGCTCGCCGACGAGGTGGCGGCCATGGTGCCGTCGTACTCGGCGTTCGACATCGTCACGGCGGCCCAGGCGACGGGGCACAGCGTCGAAGAGACCGCGGCGGTGTACTTCCTGCTCGCTGACCGGCTCCAGCTCGGCCGCCTGCGCGACCTTATCGTCGCGCTGCCGCGGGACGACCGGTGGACGGCCATGTCGCGGTCGGCGCTCCGGGATGACCTGTACGGGGCGCACGCGGCGCTCACCAGGGACGTGCTGACCGTCGGCGCGTCCGGTGCGGGGCTCACCGGCGCCTGGGCCATCCCCGGCCCGACCGGGACCGCAGCCGAGCGGGTGGCGGCCTGGGAAGCGGCGAACGCGGCAGCCGCAGGCCGGGCCACGGCCACGCTGGCCGAGATCTGGGAGAGCGACCGGTTCACCTTCACCACGCTCTCAGTCGCGGTGCGGGTCATCAGGACGCTGGTCGCGCCCGGTTCGTAGCCGTCGGCCGCCGTCGCGGCGCAACGCGTAGCGGTTAGGTGGCGCCTGCCCAGTTCAGGCCGCCGCCTACCGCTATGACCTGGATCTTCCCGCCGCCGGAGGGCGGGTCGATCGCTGCGAACGACAGCAGGTCCTGACGTTGCACGCTCCTGGTGTACGGGCCCGTGCCGATCCAGGAGGCGAGGTCGTGCGGGTAGCCGATGCGCGGGCCCGGCTCGACGGGGTTGGCCTTAGAGATGTAACTCGGCGTCGCGACGATCGTGTCCAGGAACATCGAGTAAAACACGAGGGCGGCGCCGTCGGCGGTCCGGAAGGTGAATGCGGCGTAATCGGAGCCTTCCAGGTCCCACTCGTAGCTGTCGCCGGCCGGCGGCTGCAGGCCCTGGGCGTGCTCACTGGCGCCCTGGTACATGCCCGTGGTCAGCGGGCCGGCCGCCACTGCCGTGCTCGCCGCGCTGGACGGGCCGTCGTCGACGACCGCTGCCTGCAGCGGGCCGGTGACGTCGGGCTGGGCGACCAGCGTGCTCGCGCTGAGCGGGACCGTGGGCACGGCACCGTCGGCGTCGGTCGCCAGCCGCGGCATGGACGTCCCGGAGGCCAGGACCGACGTGCTGGCGAGCTGCCACGGGGAGCCGGCGGCTGACTGCTCAAATAGCAGCAGCGCGGTGCCGTTGACCGGAACCTCGGCGCTGCCGATCACCGACGTGGCAGCCGGGGCGCCTTGCGCCGGGTAGCTGCGGGCGGCGCTCGCCACGAAGAAGCGCGGGTAGCCGGCCGCCACCGGCAGGTAGAACGTGGGCGTTCCGTAACTGAACGGGTCGAAGGACGTCGCGCGGTGGTCATAGCGCGCTTGCTTCATGACGCCAGCGACCACTGACCGCTGTGCCCCGGTGACGACGGACAGCGCGAGCGTCCCGTTATCGGTCTGGTTGGCGGTCGCCGTCGTCGTGACGTACCGGGCGAAGGCCGCGGCGGCCTGGGCCGTGCTGAGGGCGGGCGGGGCGCTGCCCGCACTGTTGCCGGTGCTGCTGCCTGCCGGGCTCGCCGGAGCCGGCCCGGAGGTGCAGCCAGCGACGGCCAGCGCCGCCGTCAGGGCGAGCGCGGCCGCTTGGAGCCAGCGGAAGGGGAGTGCCACAGATCGGCAGGATACCCGGGCCGGCCGCCCCGCGAAGCGTCCTGAATACGCTGAGCGGCCCTTATTCGCGTAGGCTTTCCGGCATGGCAGCCACCGATCCCGCCGATGAGATATCGGAACTGTCGTCAAAGCTCGACACGATTGAGGCCGTTGTCGATCCCGAGGCGATGCGTACCGAGGTCCTCGACCTGCGTGAGCAGGCCGCCGACCCGTCGCTGTGGGAGGACCAGGCGCGTGCCCAGGAAGTGACCCGCCGGCTCTCCAACCTTGAGGGGGAAGTCAACCGCCTGGAGAGTCTCCGCCAGCGGATTGCCGATGTCCGCGTTCTGTTCGAGCTTGCCGACGACGAGCACGACCAGGACACCAGGGACGAAGCGACCGCGGAGCTTGCCGCGGTGCGCAAGGACATCGAGGCTCTTGAGGTGCGCACTCTGCTGAACGGCGAGTACGACGCCCGCGAGGCGCTGATCACCATCAACTCACAGGCAGGCGGCGCGGACGCGGCGGACTTCGCGCAGAACCTGCAGCGCATGTACCTGCGCTGGGCCGAGAAGCACAAGTTCGCCACCGAGATCTACGATGTCTCCTACGACGAGGCGGGCATCAAGTCCACCACGTTCGCGGTGAAGGCGCCGTACGCGTACGGCACGCTCCGCGGCGAGCAGGGCACGCACCGGATGGTCCGGATCTCCAAGTACGACAACCAGGGCCGCCGCCAGACCTCGTTCGCCGGGGTGGACGTGGTGCCGGTGGTGGAGCAGACCGACCACGTGGACATCCCCGACGACGAGATCCGGGTCGACGTCTTCCGGTCCTCCGGGCCGGGCGGCCAGGGCGTCAACACCACCGACTCGGCTGTCCGGATCACCCACTTGCCGACCGGCATCGTGGTCTCCTGCCAGAACGAGCGGTCTCAGATCCAGAACAAGGCGTCCGCGATGGCCGTGCTGCAGGCCAAGCTGCTCGAGCGCCGCCGCGAGGAAGAGGCGAGCGAGCTGGCCGCGCTCAAGGGCGACGGCGGCCGGGCCTGGGGATCTCAGATCCGCAACTACGTCCTCTACCCCTACCAGATGGTGAAGGATCAGCGGACGGGCCACGAGACCTCGCAGGCGGAGGCCGTACTCGACGGCGAGATCGACGACTTCATCGACGCCGAGATCCGCTGGCTTCGCCGCTCGGAAATGGAAGCCGAGTAGTCTCCCCGGCGATCGCCGGCTAAGCCAGCCGCCGGAGGTGGCTTTCGACGGCGCGGCTGACGCGCTCGAGGTCACCGGTGGCGAGCAGGTCCAGCAGGGCGCCGCGGAGCACCGCGAGCAAGAGCGTGCGCTCGTCGTGGCCGGCCAGCGTGTTCCCGCGGCTGGCGGGCTGCCGGGCGGCGAGCAGGTCGAGCCAGTCGTTGACGGTGTCGGCGGCGAATCCCGCCCATGGTCCGGGCTCGCCGCGCAGGGACAGGGCGTAACCCTCGACCCACAGGCCGAGCAGCGCGCGATGCTTCGGGGCGGCAAGCCAGGACCAGACCTCGCCGCCCGTCGCTGCCAGGCCGGTTTCCGCCGGCTGGTTGCCGTCCGGCCGGTGCCCGCCCGGCTCCCGCCGGTTCCTGAGCGCTTCGAGATAGCTGAGTTCATCCTCGCGGGCGCGGGTGAGCAGCGCCCGGATCAGCCCCTCCTTCGAACCGAACAGGAACAGCAGCACCCGCGGGCTTGACTCGATGGCCTTGGCGAGCGGGCGCAGGGACATGTCGGCCAGCCCGTTGCGGAGCACGTAGCGGTAGGCGGCGTCGAGCAGTTCCCGCTTGCGGGCCGAGCCGCCCTGCACAGTTCCCGGGGCCTCGGGGACGGTCACTCCGGCAGGCCGAGCTCGTACACCTGGCCGATCAGGTCCGCGCCGAAGCTCCGGTGCGCTTCCTCCTGGACCAGGCTGAACCCCCTGGCCAGGTAGATCTGGCGGGCCGCGGCGAGCGGGTGGTTCGTCCACAGCCTCATCCGGCGGTAGCCAGCGGCCCGGGCGAACTCCAGGCACTCATCCACCAGCCGCCCGCCGACACCATGCCCCCGGACGGCGGGGTCTACCAATAGCACCCGTAGTTGTGCCGTCTGGTCATCGGCCGCCACGCAAAACACGCAGCCCACCCGGCGGTCGCCCTCCGCCGCGATCCAGCCGGCCTCACGCTTGCTGTCGTGCCCGGCCGCGTAGTCGGCGACGAGCCGGGCCACCAGCGCCTCAAAGCTGCCGTCCCAGCCGAACTCGCGGGCATAAATCTCGCCATGTGCCATCACGACCCAGCCGAGATCTCCAGGCTGCCCGAGCCGCCGAATGGTGATGTCCCCTGTCGCCATGGAACCTCCCGCACTGAAACGACTGTTTCAGTCAGAGGATAGCAAATACCGCCGGGTCTTTCCAGATGCTGGGGTTACCCCGCCACGTGGGTGGCGATGAGGAAGCCGAGGACCAGCAGCAGCGCGACGGCTATAAGCAGTTGCGGTGTGAGATTCGCGGGGCCGTGGTGGTGTTCTGCCCGCGCGGCCCGGCAGACCGGGCAACGGCCTTCGACCACGGGGTTTGCGCAGTGTGCGCAGATCAGGTGCTCGCAGCTCATCTGAAACCCCTTCCGATAGCGGTGCGCCGGGTGCACTTGGCGTGATCTGGAGGCTTAGCTGCCAGTTTCCCCCTAGACTGTTCCCGGGTTAACCCAGGCTACCCGCTTAACAGCCCTTCATCGAGAGATCGTGTGATGGTCCCGTGATCGAGTTCCAAAACGTCACCAAGATCTACCCGAATCAGAATCGGGCCGCTTTGGAGAACGTCGACCTGACGGTCAACAAGGGAGAGTTCGTCTTCCTCGTCGGACCCTCAGGGTCGGGCAAGTCCTCGTTCCTCCGGCTGATCCTCCGCGAGGAGCGGCCGAACGACGGCAGGATCCTCGTGGCGGGCAACGACCTGGCGCGGCTGACCAACTGGAAGGTGCCGGCGCTGCGCCGCAAGATCGGCTGCGTGTTCCAGGACTTCCGGCTGCTGCCGAACAAGACCGTGTACCAGAACGTCGGGTTCGCTCTGGAGGTGATCGGCAAGCCGCGCCGGTTCATCCGCCGCGTGGTGCCGGAAGTGCTCGACCTGGTGGGCCTGGAGGGCAAGCACGAGCGGATGCCGGACGAGCTGTCTGGTGGCGAGCAGCAGCGGGTCGCGATGGCCCGGGCGTTCGTGAACCGGCCGATGATCCTGCTCGCTGACGAGCCCACCGGGAACATCGACCCGGCGACCTCGATCGGCATCATGAAGGTGCTCGACCGGATCAACAGGACCGGGACGACGGTCGTCATGGCCACGCACGACGCCGCGATTGTCGACTCCATGCGCAAGCGCGTGATCGAGCTTGAGTACGGCAAGGTCGTCCGCGACCAGAACCGCGGCATCTACGGCCAGAACTACTAGGCTCCCGGCCGGGTTATTACCGGCTGCTTACCGGGTGCCGCCTTGGACGGCACGTGACTTACCGAGGATGAGATAAGGCCAGTATGCGTTCAAACTTCGTGTTCTCCGAGATCTGGATCGGGCTCCGCCGCAACCTCACGATGACCGTGGCGCTCATCGTGGTCGTGGCGATCAGCCTCTCCCTGCTCGGCACGGGGCTGCTCTTCGTCAAGCAGGTCGACAGCACGCGCACCTACTGGCAGAGCAAGGTATCCGTCTCCGTCTACCTCTGCTACGCCGACAGCCCAAACCCGAACTGCCACGGCGCGGCGACCCCGCAGCAGACCCAGGAGCTGCAGTCGCAGCTGAAGAGCATGCCCCAGGTGGTCAGCGTCCAGTACGTTACCTCGGCGCAGGCATACGCGCTGTTCAAGCAGGCGTTCTCTAACGACCAGGCGTACGTCTCCTCGGTCAAGCAGTCGGACATCCCGCCGTCGCTGGAGGTCAAGCTCCGCAACCCGGCCGCCGACTACGGCATCGTGACGAGCGCGATGCAAGGGGCGGCCGGCGTCGACTCGGTGATCGACGAAGAGACCATCCTGCAGAAGTTCTACAACCTGCTCGACGGCATGCGGAACGCGGTCATCATCGTGGCGCTGATCCTGGTGGTCGCCGCGATCCTGCTGGTGGCGAATACCATCCGGCTGTCGGCGTTCAACAGGCGCCGCGAGACCGGCATCATGCGACTGGTCGGCGCGTCGAACTTCTACATCCAGATGCCCTTCCTCCTGGAAGGTGTCATCGCGGGACTGCTTGGCTGGGTGATTGCGGCGGCGCTGCTTGTCGGGGTGAAGTCGCTGCTGCTTAACAACCTCCAGCAGTACTTCAGCTACAACGTCGGGCTGTCGACCACTGACCTGGTCGAGGTCATCGCCCTGGCGATGATCGTGGGGGTCCTGCTCTGCGGCGTAACGTCGTTCCTGACACTCCGCCGCTACTTGCGCGTTTAGGACGCGCCCGACAGGAGAACCGTGGCACGCCAGCAGGAAAACACGGGCACGAAAGTCATCGCGTCGAACAGGCGTGCCCGGCACGACTACCTGATCGAGGACACCTTCGAGGCCGGCATCGCGCTCACCGGCACCGAGGTGAAATCGCTTCGGGCAGGCCGCGCGTCACTGGCTGACGGGTTCGCGATGATTAATGACGGGGAAGTCTGGCTGTATAACGTCCATATCCCGGAGTACACCCTGGGCACGTGGACCAACCACCTGCCCAGGCGGACCAGGAAGCTACTGTTGCACCGGAGCGAGATCGACCGCCTGGTCCGCGAAACGACGGAGCAGGGTTTGACGCTGGTACCGCTGTCGCTGTATTTCAAAGACGGCAAAGTCAAGGTGGAGCTCGCAGTTGCCCGCGGTAAACGGACATATGATAAGAGACAGGACCTGGCCAAGCGGGACGCGGCCAGGGAGGTTGAGCGTGCCCTACGGCGACGACGGTGATTCCGGAGGCGGACGGTGACTGCGCGCTCCCGTGACCGCGGTAGCCACGCTGGCCCGCCCCGGGGATACAGCTTGCCGTTCCCTGGTCACGGGCCGGCTGCCGCGCAGGCCCCGGCCCGGACGGGCAGCAGGCACCGCAAGCCGCCGGAGCGGAAGGCGCTGCTCTCCAAGAATCAGCGGCTCGCCGTCGTTTTCACGCTTGTCGCGGGCGCGCTCGGCGTCGGTTTCAGCACCGGCTTCGGCAACGAGGCGTCCGCGGAGCCAACGGTGCAGGCTTTCCTGCTCGACTGGGAGCAAGGCAAGTACGCGCAGGCGGCCGGGCTGACCGACGGTGATACCACAGGGGTGACCAGCGAGCTCGCCGCCGCCTACACCGACCTTGACGCGTCAGAGGCGTTCTTCGCCATCAAGAATGTCAGCCAGCACGGGTCCACCGCGGTAGCCACCTACGGTGCTTCGGTGGATCTGACCAAGCCCGGTCTCCAGTGGAACTACACCGGGCGGTTCACGCTGATCGCAAGGGGCAGCCGCTGGCTTGTGCACTGGGCGCCCTCGGTGATTCACCCGGGGCTGGGGCCCGGCGACCGGCTCGCGGTGGTGACCAGCTATCCGCCGCGCGCGCAGGTCGAAGACATGTCCGGCAAGCCGCTGATCGCCGAGTCCGCGGCCTACCAGGTGGGGGTATACCCGGGCAAGCTCACCACCACGGTCGCGACCGCCCTCGGGTTCAGCAAGCTCACCGGGATCAACCCGCAGCAGGTGCTCGGCCAGATCAAGGCCGCGCCACCGGGTGAGTTCCTGTCGCTCCTCACGCTCGAGCCCAGCTCGTTCAGCGCCTTGTGGCCGAAGCTCGACAAGGTGCCCGGGCTCCTCTACCAGCGGCACACTGACGCGCTGTTCGACCCGGAAGCCGCTGAGGTTGTGGGCGCCGTCGGAACGGAGAACTCGTCCCTGCTCCGCGACGAGGGCGCGGCCTACCAGCCCGGCGTGACCGTGGGCCTGACCGGGCTTGAGCAGGCTTACCAGGACGAGCTGACCGGGACGCCGACCACCTCCGTGGTCGTGGTGAACCAGGCCGGCCGTAGCGTCGCGACGCTGTGGAGGTCGGCGGGGCACCCGGGCACGCCGGTCCGCACGACGCTGAACAGCGCGGACCAGGCCGCGGCCAGCCGCGCGCTTGCGGCGCAGCCCTCTTCGGGAGAAATCGTCGCCGTCGACACGAGCAACGGTGACATCCGGGCACTCGCCACGCATCAGGCCGCGCAGGCGGCCCTGCCTGACGGCGGGGCGCTGAACGGCAAGGTGGCGCCGGGCATGGCATTCAGCATCGTGTCCGCGGCGGCGCTGCTCTCCGCGGGTGTCGCTGCCAACCAGCCGCTGCCGTGCAACCCGGTGGCGTACGCCGGCGGCGTGCCGTTTACCTACCAGCCCGCCACCTCGGCGACGGCCACGTTCGCCTCCGATTTCGCGGCCGGCTGCGGTACCGCGTTCGTGAACCTGTCGCGGACGCTGAGCCCGAGCAAGCTGACCGCGACCGAGCGGGCTTTCGGCATCGGCGATCAGTGGGATCTGCAGGTGCCCGCGTTCTCCGGGTCGGCCACCACCGTCTCCGGTGCGGCCGACGTCGCGGCGCAGACGATCGGGCAGAGCGGGGTACTGATGAGCCCGCTTGGCATGGCCATGGTGGCGGCGGAGGTCGCCTCCGGTGTCGGGCACGCGCCGGTGCTCATCGACGGCGATCCGGCGGCCAGCTGGGCCGCGCCCGTATCGGGCAGCGAACTGGACGAGCTAAGGCAGCTAATGCTCCTGGCGGTTTCGTCGCGGTCCGCTCCCGGGCACGCCGCAGACGTGACCGGCGCGCAGGTGCACGGCCAGGCCGGCCTGGTCAAAACGGGCGCGCACGCCTACCTGAGCTGGTTCGTCGGCTACCGGGGTGACCTGGCGGTGGCCGCCGTTGAGACTGGCACGACCGCGTCACAAGCGGCGGCCTCGCTCGCCGGAGCGTTTCTCAGGAGTGTCGGTTAGTTAGCGGATCGCGCCGCCGTATGGCACACTGGGTTCCGTGACGGCCGGCCTGATTATTATCGGCGGGCGCGTCGGCAGCTAGGTGCACGCCCTAGTCGTGGTTGGCGAGGTCCGCTGGCCGCGGTGCCGACGCGCAGACCTCTCGCGTTCCGCGAGGGGTCTTTTTGTTTGGACACGCAGAAACGGAAAGCGACGATGCGCGACGACCAGTTCCACGTCTACGACACCACCTTGCGCGACGGCGCGCAGCAGGAGGGCCTGAACCTCACGGTTGCCGACAAGCTGGTAATCGCGCGGCACCTGGACCGGCTCGGCGTCGGGTTCATCGAGGGCGGCTGGCCCGGCGCCATCCCGAAGGACACCGAATTCTTCCGTCGCGCCCGCACCGAGCTCGACCTGACGCACGCGACGCTGGCTGCCTTCGGGTCGACGCGGAAGGCGGGCGTTGAAGCCGCCGACGATCCGCAGGTCGCCGCGCTCCGCGAGTCGCGGGCCCCGGTAGTCACCCTGGTGGCGAAGAGCCACGACCGGCATGTCCAGCTCGCGCTGCGGACCACGCTTGACGAGAACCTGGCCATGATCGCCGACACGGTCCGCCACCTGCGAGAAGAAGGCCAGCGCGTCTTCCTCGACGCGGAGCACTTCTTCGACGGCTACAAGTCCAACCCGGCGTACGCGCTCGAGTGCGTCAGGGCGGCCGCCGAGGCGGGCGCCGACGTGATCGCGCTGTGCGACACCAACGGCGGCATGATGCCCACCGAGCTCGGCGACATCGTTCGCGAGGTCGCCCTGTCGACCGGGGCGCGCCTTGGCATCCACTGCCACGACGACACCGGCTGCGGCGTAGCGAACACCCTGGTCGCGGTCGAGGCGGGAGTCAGCCACGTGCAGGGGACCGCGAACGGCTACGGTGAGCGGTCCGGCAACGCGAACCTGTTCAGCGTGGTCGCGGGACTCCAGCTGAAGAAGGGCCAGGTCGTCCTCGACGGCGACGGGATCCGCGAGATGACCCGGATCGCGCACGCGATCAGCGAGGTCACCAATGTCACGCCGGACACCCACCAGCCCTATGTCGGCCTCTCCGCGTTCGCGCACAAGGCGGGGTTGCATGCCTCGGCGGTCCGCGTGGACCCGATGCTCTATCAGCACGTCGACCCTGAGCTTGTCGGTAACGACATGCGGATGCTCGTGTCTGACATGGCGGGACGGGCCTCGGTGGAGCTGAAGGGCCGCGAGCTCGGCTTCGACCTGTCGGGCGACAAGGAGGTCATCGGCCGGGTCACCGGCAAGGTCAAGGAGCTCGAGGCGCGTGGCTACTCCTTCGAGGCGGCGGACGCCTCGTTCGAGCTGCTGCTGCGCGACGAACTGGCCGGCGAGCGGCGCCGGCACTTCACTGTCGAGTCCTGGCGAGTGATCGTGGAGCGCCGCGAAGACGCCACGGTGACCAGCGAGGCAACGGTCAGGCTGTTCGCGAAGGGGGAGCGGGTCGTCGCGGTTGGCGAGGGCAACGGCCCGGTGAACGCCCTTGACCGGGCGCTGCGCTCCGCGCTCGAGCAGACCTTCCCCGAGCTCGCCAACATGGAGCTGACCGACTTCAAGGTTCGCATCCTCGAGGGTTCGCATGGCACCGGCGCGGTCACCCGGGTGCTCGTGGAGTCGGGCGACGGCACCGGCGACACCTGGTCCACCGTCGGAGTCGACGAGAACGTCATCTCGGCCTCCTGGCATGCCCTCGAGGAGGCGGTCACTTACGGTCTGCTGCGCGTCGGCCACACCCTGGACTGAGTAGCGGAAGACCAGACCGGCATACCGAACGAACCGAGTTTCGTCCCTCTCGCGCACGTGCTCGTCCAGGCGTGGCGGCCCATCCACTTCCCTTGCCGGACGAACACCGGCCGCCTGCGATGCGAAGAGCCGAGCTCGTTCGCGGTTATTGTGTCCTAGTGCGTAGTTCCGGTGGCTGGGGGCAAGCGCGCCGGGCGCGGTGGGCAGTTTCAGCGCACTTCCTCGTCATGGGGCTGACCGGCGGTGTCTGGATGGCCCGTGTCCCGGCGGCCAAGACGCAGGCGCACCTGTCGGACGGGACGCTCGGGCTGGCGCTGTTCGCTGTCCCGGTCGGGCTGGTGCTCGGCGCGGGGCTCGCCGAACGACTGATCGACTCGGCGGGTAGCAGGATCTTCGTCCGGGTATCCGGCCTTGGCTGCTGCGTGGCAGTCGCCCTGCCGGGTCTTGCCCGGAATCTGCCAGAGCTGATGGCCGCGCTGTTCATCATCGGGATCGTTGGCGGCTCGTTCGACGTGTCCACGAACGCACAAGGCGTCCGTGTCGAGGCCGCGTACGGGCGGCCCGTGATGACGTCGATGCACGCCTGCTTCAGCCTTGGCGCGATCCTTGGCTCGCTGGCCGGTGGCGGCTTCGCCTGGGCGGGTGTGGCGCTCCTGCCGTCGCTCGCCGCGGTCGGCGCCGTCGGCGCGCTCATCAACATCATTGCTGCCCGTTGGCTCCTTCCCGGCGGGCAGGTTCCGGCTGACCGTGCTGCAGGGGAATCCGCCAGCGTCACGCTCGCCCTGCCCGCAGGCGTAACGACGCCCGCGAGCCTTCCCGATCCGGCCAGCTCTGCCAAGCCGGCCAGCCCTCCCGATCCGGCGAGCTCTGCCAAGCCTGCCAACCATGCCGAGCCGGCCGATCGTGATGCGAAACGGATTCGGCGGCTTGTCCTCGCGCTCGGCGTGCTCGGCATATGCGCGCTCGTCTGCGAGGGTGCGGCGGGCGACTGGTCCGCCGTGTACCTCAGGGACAACCTTGGCACCAGCGCGGGGTTCGCCGCGGTCGGCTTCGCCGCGTTCTCCGGCCTGATGACCCTCGGCCGCGGGTCGGGCGACCGGCTGATTCACCGCTTCGGTGTGGTCCGCGTCATCCGGGCGTGCGGGGTGGCCGCGACCGTCGGGATCGCGATGGCGCTGGCCACGCGGAGCCCGGCTGTCGCCGTTGCCGGGTTCGCGGCCTTCGGCGCGGGCCTGTCCATCGTGGTGCCCCAGGTGTTCGCGGCCGGCGGACGCGCCGACCCGGCCCGCCCGGGTTCCGGCCTCGCAAAGGTAGTTGGTCTCGGCTACACCGGCATGGCGGCGGGCCCGGCCGTGATCGGCCTGGTTGCGGGCCGGACCGGGCTGCGCCTGGCGCTGGCCATCCTCGTCGTGCTCGCGTTCTGGATCGCGGTCGCGGCCCGAACGCTCACTCCGGGCGGGGAAACGCGTGGCGGCGTGGAGTACAAAAGTTCAAGACCCCGATCGCGGGACGGGCATCAGGCGGCATACCGTTACGACATGGACGACCGAGAGATCCTGGCGCGAATCAGCAACCTGATCGAGACTGAGCACGATCTTCGCAGCCAGCTCGCCGATGGCAGGCTCAGCTCGGAACTGGAGCGGGAGCGTCTTCGTTCAGCGGAGGAAGCGCTGGACCAGTGCTGGGACCTGCTCCGTCAGCGGCGGGCAAAGCGGGAGTTCGGAGAGAACCCGGATGGTGCCGCACCCCGTCCGGCGGCCGAGGTCGAGGGCTACCAGCAGTGATCCTCCGCAGGGAGCTCAGCAGGCCGGCCACGGTCTCGCGCGCTCCCCGTGGCCCGGGCCGGCGAAGTAGGCTCGGGGACGGACAAGCGAGCGAAGGAGCATCGTGCGTATCGCTAGGTTCGCCAAGGGCGATGGAGTTGCCTACGGCGTCGTTGAGGGTGAACTCGAGCAGCCGCTGACGATCGCCGAGTTGCACGGTCACCCGTTCGGCATTGACCCGGCGGGCGTCCGGTATACCGGGCATCGGTACCCCCTGGCTGAGGTGCGGCTGCTCGCGCCTGTGCTGCCGTCGAAGGTGGTGGCGGTCGGCAAGAACTACGCCGAGCACGTCAAGGAGATGCGCAAGCTATCTGGAGAAGACGAGCTGCCCGCGGAGCCGGTGCTGTTCCTCAAGCCGTCCACCTCGGTGACCGGTCACGGCGACCGGATCGCCTACCCGGTCAAGCTCACTGACAGGGTGGACTACGAAGGCGAGCTCGCCGTGATCATCGGCCGGCTCTGCCGGGACGTGCCGAAGGAGCGGGCGGTCGATGTGATCTTCGGCTACACCTGCGCGAACGATGTCACGGCGCGCGATCTTCAGTTCAAGGACGGGCAGTGGACGCGGGCGAAGGGGTTCGACACGTTCTGCCCGCTCGGCCCGTGGATGGAGACCGGCCTCGACCCGGCCGACCTGGGCCTGACCACCACCGTCAACGGGGCCGTCCGGCAGCACGCCCGGACGTCGGAGCTGCTCTGGGACGTGCCGTCGCTGATCGAGTTCGTATCGTCGGTGATGACGCTGCTCCCCGGTGATGTGCTGCTCACCGGAACGCCGGAGGGCGTCGGGGCGCTGACCGATGGCGACGAGGTCAGCGTGACGATCGAGTCGATCGGCACCCTCACCAACCGGGTTGTCATTCGCGATTTACCCGGGCCGGCGGAATTCAGCCGGAACTTACCCGGGCAAGCGGTCGCGCAGGTGGCGGAGCTGCCGCTCCACATGCGCCTTCGGCCAGCTGTGGCCGCTGTAGGGGAAGACCGCGATCTCCTTGTCCTGTACCGGGATCTCGTTGTAGGCGGCGAAGACCGTGGACGGCGGGCAGATGCCGTCCATCAGGCCGACGCTGACCAGGGTCGCCGCGCTGATCCGGCGGGCGAGCAGCGCGCAGTCGATGTAGCGCAGGGTGTTCAGCGCCGGCTCGATGAGCGTGACGTTCTCCGCCAGGAACTCGGGGATCTCGGTGTACGGGGCGCGGGGTGCCAGCGTGATGGCCCGCTGGATGTCGCACAGGAACGGGACGTCGGCGTGGCACACCGCGACCGTCTCGCCAGCCAGGGCCGCGGTGGCGAGCGCGAGTGCGCCGCCCTGGCTGGCGCCGGTGACCGCCACCCGGGCGCTGCCCGGGTCGGGCGACCCGGCGAGTTCGACCGCGGTGTCGACTGCGCGCACGGCGTCGGTGAACAGCCGGGTGAAGTAGTAGCTCTCCGGGTTCAGGATGCCCCTGGTCATGACCTGGGAGTTCTCCGGCCCGGTGGAGCCAGGCCCGTCGCCGGTGGCGCCGATCGTAGACCTGCCGCCCTGGCCGCGGCTGTCCATCACGAGGACGGCGTAGCCGAGCGCGGCGAGCAGGATGTGCTCGGACGGGGTGCCGCGCCCGCCGCCGTAGCCGATGAATTTGACCACGACGGGCCGGGCTGTGCCGTCGCCACCCGGGCGCAGGTACCAGGCTCTGACCCGGTCGCCGCCCGCGCCGGAGAACTCGACGTCGTACACCTCGAACGGGTCATAGAGCCCTGGCTGGTGCGGCGTGAGCGTGGGCGGACTGGCCTGCGCGCGGGCCTGCGCCAGCCGCGCGGCCCACCACTCGTCGAGCTCGTCAGGCTCGTCAGTGCTCGTGCGGTACTCACGCAGCCGCTCGAGCGGCATGTCAAACCAGGGCATGCAGCTCTATTTACCAGTGATAAGCAAGATATTTATCCCGAACGGACCGATCGTGACCGTATCCACGGCCTCAACCTCGTCCAGGGGGGTGAGCAGCTCCCCGGCGGCCAGCACGGGCTTGACCGTCAGCTGCTCGTCGGCATGGCTGGCGAGCACGGCGAACCTCCTGCCGTCGGGATGGACGAGCACGTCACAGGCCACCCGCGGGTCGTCGACGGTAACGGGCCGCCGCACGCCCGCGTGCGTGGCGAGCGCGGTGTACAGGGTGACCGTCGCGTCGGGGTTGACCCGGGGCGTGAGCGCGGCCATGTACTCCAGCGGGTAAGTGCACAGGATCAGCGAGCCCCGGCCCGCCTGGCGCCGCAGCAGCGCCGGCCGCCCGTGGGCGTCGGTGGCGATGACCTCGGCGGTGGTCGGGGTGACCGGGAGGTAGGCGCGGCTGTGCTCGCTGCCCGCGGCCAGCCACGATAGCGCGGTGCCCCGGGCCAGCCCGCCGAAGTCCCTGGTGAACGTGAGCTGCACGGTGTCGCCGTCGATGGGGTCGACGATGCCGACGTCGAGCTGATGCCGGACGCCGAACAGGTCGTTCAGCGCGCCGTAGGACGGGCCCCGGTGCCAGGAGACGTCGCCTGCGCTGTAGGAGACGTAGACGGTGGCGCCGGCCTGAGCGAGTTCTTCGAGTGCGCTCGCGGTGGGCGCGAGGAACTGCTTGACGGAGGGCGCGAGGTAGAGCCTGGCCCCCTTCTCGATGCCTCCGTCATCGCTGTCCCCCTTCCCCGTGTCCGACTCCCTGGTCAGCTTCGGCGGCAGGTCGGCGAGCCTGGCCGAGATGTATGCCTGCTGCAGCGCCTTCACGACGGCGACGTGGCTGTCGGGGGAGGTGAAGGGGTACTGGGTGTCGAGGTAGGACGACACGATGAGCGCCGTATCGGTGTCGGCGCGCGCGATGCGGGTGTGGTCGATGGCGGCGAGCGTCTCCGCGAAGGCATGCATCTCCCGGAGCGTTGCCTTGGGGGTGCCGGATGAGTCGGTGAGCCCGAAGTTCTGCTCGAAGGCGTGGTGCCGGTAAGGATCCTGGTGCGGCAGCGCGAAGTCCGTGTTGTTCCACGCGATCCAGCCGGTGGCTCCCGCCAGCAGCGTGCTGTGCAGGACGTGACGGTAGTAGCTGGCTGCGTTGGCCTCGGCGGCGAAGTCCGAGCTGACCCCGAACTCCTCCATGATCACCGGCTTGCCGAAGGTGCCCGCCAGCTCGCAGGCGATCGCGGCCTGGTAGCGCTGCCTGATGGGGTCGTCGCCGATGGGGTAGGTGTGCGGACCGAGGAAATCGGTGATTTCCGCGATGTCGGCAAGCCGGAACCCGTTGTCGGCGCCGGTCACCTCGATGCCCCAGGCCCCGTCGCCGAGCGAGAGCGGCTGGTGGCCGCCCGCCGCGCGGACCGCGTCCCTGATGATCCGCGCCCAGGTCGCGACGATTTCGTGGCCGGTGTCTGATCCGCCGTAGATCGGCATCTCGTTGCTGACCAGCCAGCCTGCGACCGCGGGGTGGTGGGCGAACCTGCGGACCATCTCGGCCGCGAACCAGGCCTGGCGGCCGACCAGCCACACGTCCTGGTACAGGTGCCTGCCCTGCCGCCAGGCAGGGTCCCAGTTCTCGCCGGACATGTGACCGACGATGAAGGTAGGGATGGTGCTGAGCCCCTGTTCGGTGTGCCGGTCGAGGAAGTTGCCGAACCGGGTGATCATCGTCTCGTCGATCCGGTACGGGTCGGGCATGAAATCCGGCCAGTAGAAGAACGACCGGGTCATCGTCAGGCCGTACGCCTTGAGCACGGCGAGCTCTTCCGTGATGACGGCGGGATCGTAGTTCCGCCACATCAGGGGGCCGCCGGTCCGGGACCAGAAGTTCGCGCCGAGCCAGCCGACGGGCGTCCCTCCCGCTGTGACTCGCGCGGTGTTTCTGCGCACTTGTGCTCCTCGCTCCCTCCCGGACCGGCCCCCGCTGTGATCCTGCACTATACCGGTTTAGCTTGCAAGGGTCTATGCTCAGTCCCATGTGACGGACGCGTCCGCGCATTTTCCCGGACGTGTCCGTGGATTTTCCGGGACGCGTCCCGGACGTGTCCCGCGTATGCTTAACCGGGATAGCTCGCCCGCGAGGGAGGTTCGGATGAAGCGTCCGACCATTGCCGACATCGCACTGCGCGCCGGTGTCACCAAGGCCGCGGTCTCCTTCGCGCTGAACGGGCAGCCTGGTGTCTCGGCGGCGACCCGGGAGCGCATCCTGGCGATCGCCGAGGAGATCGGTTTCCAGCCCAGCAGCGCCGCCAGGGCGCTGACCGCTGGCAAGGCCGAGGCGTTCGGCCTGGTGATCGACCGGCCCGCCCGCATCCTCGGCATCGAGCCGTTCTTCATGCAGCTTATCTCCGGCATCCAGGCCGAGCTTGCCGAGCACCAGGTCACGCTGCTGTTCACGATGACCGAGGACCCCGACGCCGAGATCGAGCTCTACCGCCGGTGGTGGGCGCAGCGCCGGGTAGACGGCGTCTTCGTCGTCGACCTCCAGGTGGACGACCGCCGGATCCCGGTGATCGAGAAGCTCCGGATGCCGGCCGTGGTCCTCGGCACCCCGCGCGGCACCGGAACGCTGCCGGCGGTGTGGCAGGACGACCGGGCCGCCGTTGACACCGTGGTCCGCTACCTCGCCGGGCTCGGCCACCGGCGGATCGCCCGGGTGGGCGGCCACGCCGCCTACTGGCACACGGTGCTCCGCAGTGACGCATTCGGCGCGGCGGCCGCCGCCGCCGGACTCACGGCGTTCTCGGTCGAAGCGGACTACACCGCGGAGCACGGCGCCGAGGCCACGGTCGGGCTGCTCGGCTCGGCCGAGCCGCCGACCGCGATCCTCTACGACAACGACGTGATGGCGGCCGCCGGACTCGGCGTGGCACAGCGAATGGGGATCAGCGTGCCGGACGGGGTGTCGATCATCTCCTGGGATGACTCGGCGCTGTGCGAGCTGATGCACCCCGCGCTGACCGCGCTTCGCCGTGACATCGCCGGCGCGGGCGCGGCTGCCGCGCGGATGCTCCGCGAGCTCGCGGGCGGGTCCCACCCCGGGAACATCGAAGAGCAGACGCCGGTGCTCCAGGTCCGGGCGAGCTCGGGGCCGGCCAGCATGCCGGCCCTCCCCGCCGTCGATCGGAGCCGGCGGACGGCGTGACTCCGTCCGCCGGATCGCAACCGAAGTCCGGCCTTGCGCGGGACGTAGGTCACCGGATTCGGGTACCGGCGGGCAAACCCGCCCAAAGCGTGCGGTTCATCAGCCTGACATTCGATCGCGATGTGAGTGAAACAAAGAAGGCTCTTTACTTGTCAGCTGCTTAGGGTTAACACTTAACCGGTATAGCCCACCTGTTCAACGGCGACATGGGGCGGCCGGGACTTCCGGCACGCAACCAGTCGCCGCGCCCAGAACGGACAAACACCCGCCAGGGTGGCTGTCAGGGAGCGGTGAACGTGCCAAGCGGCACGTGCAACTTTTCCGCTCCGCTGGCGGTCTATTCCTGGTGGGGTCATGACAGGACTTGCTAGTGAGGAGGTTCGAGCAGGTGAGTACCACGAGAACAAGCGGCAAGCGGTGGCGGTCCGCCAGATACGGGACCGCCGCCATTGCCGTGCTGGCGCTGGGAGTTGTCAGCGCCTGCAGCAACACGGCAACGAGCAGCACGCCATCGACAGGATCGTCGGCTACCGGAACGGCGGCTGCGTCCGGGGGCGGCAGCACCACCCAGTTCCCGCGCAACGAGACGCTGTTCACCAGCGGAACGATGTACGGGCCGCCATCCACCTGGAACCCGCTTAACACGGGTAACTACGAAACCGGCGCGCAGGGGCTCGTTTACGAGTCGCTCAACTTGTACAACCCGGAGAATGCCAGCAGCCCGTACATGCCATGGCTGGCGACGAATACGCCGAGCACCGGATGGCAGGGCAACAAGTACGTCATCGACGTCCGCTCGGGCGTGAAATGGAGTAACGGCACCCCGCTGACCGCGAACGATGTCGCCTTCTCCATCAACCTGGCGGCCGGAAACTCGCTCGACCCGTACAACCAGAACGTCACCGGCGCGCACGCGAGCGTCAGCGGCAACACCGTGACCGTGACGTTCAAGGGCACGCCGGGCTACACCGAGTTCAACGACTACCTGTGGAAGGCTCCGGTTCTGCCGCAGTCCATCTGGAGCAAGATCCCGGCTAGCCAGATTGAGACCTACGCGGACACCAGCCCGGTCGGCAGCGGCCCGATGACCCTGGACACCTACAACACGACGGAAGCCGCCTACCAGACCAACCCGAACTGGTGGGGCAAGAGCGCACTCGGCTTGAACTTCAAGTTCAAGTACCTGGTGGACGTTGTCAACGGCTCCAACGACCAGATGCTCGGCCAGGTGACTTCCGCCAACATCGACTGGAGCAACAACTTCCTGCCCGGCATCAACGGGCTGGCGACCACCCTCGGCGGCAACGGCGGCTACACGCTTAAGTTCTACTACCCCAGCTCCCCGTACATGCTGTCGGGGAACACGGTGTGGCTTGAGCCGAACACCGCCAAGGCGCCGATGAATAACGTCAACTTCCGCCGGGCGCTTTCCTACGCGCTGAACCCGCAGTTCATCGCGCAGAACGTCTACGGCGGCATCGCCACGGCGTCCAACCCGGTCGGCCTGCTGCCCAACCTGGTCCAGGCCGGCTACCTCAACCAGAGCGTGGTCAGCCAGTACGCTGCCACCTACAACCCGACCAAGGCCGAGGCGGCCCTCCGTGCGGCCGGCTACCACGGTCAGACCATCACCATCCAGGCCCCGGCCGGGTGGACCGACTGGGATCAGGCCCTGGGCACCATCAAGCACGAGCTCCAGGCTGTTGGCATCAACGTCAGCATTCTCGAGCCCACCTCGAACGCCCGCACCGACAACCTGACAAGCGGCAACTACGACCTGGCGCTGGACAACAACGCCACGCTGGACTCCACCCCGTGGAGCTACTTCCAGCGGGTGTTCCAGCTCCCGATCAGCGCTCAGCAGACCGCGCAGATGAACTGGGAGCGATACACCTCCCAGTCCGACTGGAGCCTCGTCCAGGAAGCGGGTACCACCCCGCCGAGCGACACGAGCAAGCTGAGCAGCATCTACGCCACCCTGGAGAAGGACTTCCTGCAGAACCAGCCGGAGATCCCGCTGTGGTACAACGGCGTCTGGTTCCAGGGCAACACCACGTACTGGCAGAACTTCCCGTCAAGCGGGGGCAGCGACCAGTACATTCCGGCCATGTGGCGCGGTTACCTCGGCGCCATGACCACGGTGTACGCGCTGGCGAACCTCCAGCCGAACCCGTCCGCGCCGAAGAGCTAGATCCGATTAGTCACTAGCACGGTCCCACAGTGACCCGTTTCCCGGCCCGCCTGAGTGCGGGCCGGGAAACGGGCCCCGGGATCGTCGAACCACGTCGAACCACCCCAGGAGCCTGTTCGTGCGGCGCTATCTCACCAGGAAACTCATCACCTACGTCCTGGCCTTCTTCGTCGGTGTGACCATCGACTGGCTGATCCCGCACCTGATGCCGGGTGATCCGATCCAGGGCTACCTGAGTAATTTCAGCCTCAGTTCGTCGTCCTATGCCGCCCTCTACAAGTCGTTCGCGCAGTCGTTCGGACTCAACGTCCCGCTCTGGCAGCAGTACCTGGACTTCTGGCGGGGCGTGCTGACCGGGAACATGGGCATCAGCCTCTGGGACCCGCCGAACTCCGTGACCTACCTGGTCTTCTCGGCCCTGCCGTACACGCTGGCGCTGCTCATCCCCGCGATCACGCTGTCCTATGTCCTCGGGAACCGGCTCGGCGCCGCGGCCGCCAGGCGCAAGCTGCTTGACAACACCGTGCTGCCGCTTGGCTACATTTTCCAGGCCATTCCGTACCCGTGGCTGGCGCTCATCGTGCCCTACCTGCTCGGCGAGGTGTGGCACCTGTTCCCGACTTCGGGCGCTTACTCGCTGACGCTGCGGCCCGCCTGGGACTGGACCTTCATCTCCTCCCTGCTCGACCACTGGTTCCTGCCGTTCCTCACCTTGTTCCTGGTGAGCCTCGGCGGCTGGGCCATCGGCATGCGGAACCTGGTGATCTACGAGCTTGAGAACGACAGCTCCCGGTACCTGCGGGCGCTGGGCGCGAGCGAGAGCGTGGTCCGCCGGTACGCCTACCGCAACGCGTCACTGCCGCAGCTCTCCGGGCTCGCCCTCGCGCTCGGCATCGTCATCGGCGGCAACATCGTCACCGAGACCGCCTTCCAGTATCCCGGGGTAGGCAGCCTGCTGTTCCACGCGATCTCCGCACAGGATTACTTCCTGCTCCAGGGCATCTTCGTCTTCATCGTCGCCGGAGTCCTCATCGCTAACTTCGTCATCGACCTGGTCTTCGTCAGCGTCGATCCCAGAACCAGGCTCTCGATGCAGGGGTCGACATCATGAGTGAATCAGTCAGCGAGGTCCCGCAGTCCTCCGATGCCGTCCCGGCGGTCCCCAGCGACCCGGTGGGCTCCGCACCCGACGCCCTGGTCGCTTCAGGCACCGCGGTCGCCCCGGGCCTGGCGGCTGGTTCCGGCGGCGTGACGGCCGGGCGCCGCCGCAGTGACTTCGTTTACTACGGATTGCGGAACAAGAAGCTGGTCTTCGGCCTCGGTCTGGAACTCCTTCTCGTGCTGCTCGCGCTCATCGGGCCGCTGATCGCGAAGTACTCGCCTACCGATTTCACCGGCCATACCCTCGCGCACCCGAGCAGTAAGTTCTGGCTCGGCACCGACAGCCAGAGTCAGGATGTGTTCGCACAGCTCGTCAGCGGGCTGCGGACGAGTTACCTGATCGGCGCGATCGGCGCGGGATGCGCGTCGGTGGTGGGAATGGCGCTCGGCTTCATCGCCGGCTGGCGCGGCGGCATTCTCGACGAGGTGCTGCAGATGATCACCAACATCGTGGTGATGATCCCCGCGCTCGTTCTGCTCGTCGTCATCGGCGCGTACCTGCCGAACAAGCCCTTCTGGTTCGAGGGTGTCTTCATCGGCCTGACGACCTGGCCGTGGGTGGCCCGCGCGGTGCGGGCCCAGACGTTCTCGCTGCGGCAGCGCGAGTTCGTCGACATGGCCAAGCTGTCCGGCCGGCGTCCGTGGGAGATCATCGTCAAGGACATCGCGCCCAACATGGCGTCCTACCTCTTCCTCGTCGTCATTCTCCTCTACGGCAGTTCCATGCTGCTGGCGGCGAGCTATGACTTCCTCGGGCTGGGGGACCTCAACGTGGTGAGCCTGGGATACATGATGTGGCAGGCCTCATACGCCGCCGCGCTTAACTATCACTACTGGTGGTGGTTCATCCCGCCGGGCGTGGTGCTGACCGCCATGGTCGCGGCGCTGCTGGTCGCCAACGTCGGTCTCGACGAAGTCTTCAACCCGAAGCTGAGGGAACAGTGAGCGTCTCAGTAGAAAACCTCTCGGTGGCCTACCGCAGCCGCCGCGGCGACGTGACCGCGGTCGAGAACGTCAGCTTCACGCTGGCCGACGGCGAGATCATGGGCCTGGCAGGGGAGTCGGGCAGCGGCAAGTCGACGCTTGGCAACGCCCTCATTTACATGGACCCGAGGATGAAGACGACCGGCGGGAAGGTCACCGTCGACGGCGCGCCGCTGCCGATCTCGGATACCAAGGCGATGCGCCCGCTGCGGATGAGCCGGGTCTCCCTGGTTCCGCAGTACGCGATGTCCGCGCTGCCGCCCACCCGGAAGATCCGCAAGCTCATCACCGACCTGCTCAGGTCGCACCACGTCCAGGACAGAGCCGGGGTGATGACCGAGTTGCGTCGTCGCCTGGCGCTCATCGGCCTGAAGGACGACGTGCTCGACAAGTACTCCTTCGAGCTCTCCGGGGGCATGCGGCAGCGGGTGACGATCATCATGTCCACGCTGCTGAACCCGTCGCTGCTCATCGCCGACGAGGTGACCTCCGCGCTCGACGTCTCCACCCAGCGCGCGGTGGGCGAGATGCTCCTGGAATTCCGCGACCGCGGTTACGTCAAGTCGGTCATCGCGATCACCCACGACCTGTCGATCCTCGCGCAGATCGCGGACTCGATCGCGATCATGTACGCCGGGCGGCTGGCCGAGCGCGCGTCCACCGACGTGATCGTGAACAGCCCGCTGCACCCGTACACCCAGGCGCTCATCGCCTCGCTGCCGGAGGTGGGAGTCCGGCACGACGAGGTGACGCTCGTCGGCATCCCCGGCCGCCCGCCGTCGCTTGCCAACCCGCCATCCGGCTGCCGGTTCCGGACCCGGTGCCCGTTCGCCTTCGACAAGTGCACGGAGACGCCGCCGTTCGCGGAGATCAAGCCCGGCCATCACGTCGCGTGCTGGAAGGTCAGCCAGGAACATGGCGTGACCGCGACGACAGGCCAGGACGCGACGGCAGGACAACAGCAGCCGGCCACCGGGCTGCCGCTTGAGGAGCAGGTATGACCACGGTAAAGCTCAACGAGGTCTCCAAGCTTTACGCCGCGACCTCGCGGGCCGGCGGCCTCACCCCGGCGCTGCGCAAGGTGAGCTTCGAGCTCGCGCCGGGCGAGGTGATCTCGCTGATCGGCGAGTCGGGCAGCGGCAAGACCACGATCGGCAGGATCTTGCTTCGCCTCACTCAGCCGACATCCGGCTCGGTGACTTTCGACGGCAAGGACATCAAGTCCTACTCAACCCGCGGCCTGCGCGAGTACTACCGGCAGGTGCAGGGTGTGTTCCAGGACCCGTTCAGCTCCTACAACCCGGTGTACCGGGCGGACCGGGTGTTCGATCTGGTGCGCAGCGTGTACTTCAAGGGCGACAACGACACGCAATGGTCCGCGCGGCTGGAACAGGCGCTCGACGCGGTGGCGCTGAACCCGGCGGACGTGCTCGGCAAGTACCCGCATCAGCTGTCCGGTGGCCAGCAGCAGCGGCTGCTGATCGCCCGTGCCCTGCTGCTGGATGTCAAGGTGCTGATCGCCGATGAGATCATCTCGATGCTTGACGCCTCTACCCGGGTGGACGTGCTGAACCTGCTGGTCAAGCTCAAGCGGCAGGGCCTGGCGGTCCTGTTCATCACGCATGACCTGTCGCTCGGCAACTACGTCTCCGACCGGACGGTCATCCTGCGGCACGGCGCGATCGTGGAGATGGGCGAGACGGCGAAGATCTTCGGCAACCCGCAGCACGACTACACCAAGATGCTGCTGTCCGCGGTCCCCGAACTGCACAAGAAGTGGCAGCACACGCCGCTCGGACCGGTCACGGTCAGCGCCAACGGTCACGGCGCCCGCGAGCACGAGCTCGTCGTCAACGGTGGCACCCTCGACGCGACCGCGACTACCACGCTGACTCACGCCAGCGTGCTCGACGAACTGACCCACGCGGAGCGGGTGGTCAAGCGCGACTTCCGCGCCGTCTTCGGCGGCAGCCGGGCTGTTGCCAGCGGCCGGTCCCAGGTCGCGGTGGCACTTGAACCCCCGGCGCTGCACGAATTCGAACCTGGCCACCTCGTCGCCGAACCGGAGTAAGCCCGGGAGGCGACGTCTGGGGCGGCTGGTTCCGCTTTGGCGCTGAGGTCCGGGATTCGATACACTACATCGGCGCGGTACGGACGATCGCTCGGTGAGCGGTCCGCGTACCCGATGGGGTATAGGGTAATTGGCAGCCCGACAGATTCTGGCTCTGTTAGTCTAGGTTCGAGTCCTGGTACCCCAGCTTTCAGCGTGGCACGGTTGGCCTGAGATGGCCCCGTGCCACGTTTGCTTTCCGGGTCAGCGAATCCTGATATGCCAGGTATCGGCGGGTGCCCGGCTTGCCTCGTGTTGGCTGCACTCACCAGGAGGCGGTAAGGTGTAGCTCGCCGGGGATGCGGAACCCCCGGCGCATGTCTGGCCCCGTCGTCTAGAGGCCTAGGACGCCGCCCTCTCAAGGCGGTAACGCCGGTTCGAATCCGGTCGGGGCTACCACCCGCGTAGCGATCAAACCCCGGTCCCCCGTTGGGACCGGGGTTTGTCTTTCCCGCTGTCAGGAAGCGCGCTCCCAGCTGACGGAGAATCCGTTGCCGCTGCTGTTCAATGCGCCCGGCAGCGCCTTGATAGCACCGGAGTTGCCGACCATGGTGATCTCGTCGTCGGTGAACGATGAGATGACGCCGGAGGTCGTGCCCTCGGTCACGCTGGCGTTCGAGGCGGTCCACGAGGAGAAATCGGCCAGCGGGTAAATGCTGCTTGATCCGCTCGGGGCCTCCGCGATCCACTCGGCACTGCTATTCGCGCAGCTTGAGCAGGCTTGCGTGGTAGTGAAGCTGTCGGCGCTGTGGGTCGCGTCAGTGACCGTGAGCGTATAGCTCGAACCGCTCCTCGTCACGGTCGCGGTGATCGCATCCCCGGCGGCGGCAGTCTGGCCGACCACCTGGATGGCGTTGGTCGGGTACATCTCCCACCAGGTGTACTGGTACGACTTGCCCCGGTAGCACTCAATCAGCGTCCCGTCCTGCTCGACGGAGCTGCTGCTGTATCCGTCGATGCCGACCCAGAACGCGGCGAGCTGCTCCTTCCGGCTACTGCAGCTGGCCGATGGCTCCGTCCAGCTCGCGCTGACCTTGCTGAAGGAGCTGCCGGTGTCCGCGTAGCCGGACCAGTTCGTGGACTGCACCTGCGACTGGCCCTTGAGCTTGCCGGGCGAGGAGACGCCCGTCCGCTGATTGAGGGGGTGCTGCCCGATCACGAGGTTCTTGACGGCCGCCGTCGCGAGCGCCTTCGCTTCGGTGGCGGCGGACGGGGTGCTGCCATACGTCATGGGTCGAGCGCTAGCGCTGGCCACAGTGCCGGCGAGCAGCCCGATCGCGGGGATGATGGCGGCGAGGGAATAGAGGAGGAACCTGCGAGGACGATCTGCCATGGGGGCGCCTCTCTTTCGGCACAGCCAGGTTGCTGTGTCCGTCGTTGTCAAGAATGGTAGCTATTGTCACTTTTCTGTTCAATGCATTGACATTTTGTGATTTTCGCGATCAGTCTCTCGGTAAGTTCTGCGGCAGCTCAGTGGTGGCTCGGCAGGGCGCCGAGGGCGCTCAGGCCGTTGAGGAAGATCTGCATGCCAACCGCGACGAGCAAAAGGCCGAGTAGCCGGGATGCGACCTCGAGGATGCTCTCGTGCAGTCGCCCGATCAGCGGCGCGAACGACAGCATGCACCCCGCGTCGAAGATCGCGACTAGTGCGAACGCGCCAGCCACGGTCGCCCGGGTCGACCAGTCGGTGGCGGTCAGCGACTCCTGAAGGTCCGCGGCCAGCGCGAGCGGGCTGACCACGAATGGCACCAGCATCGCGCGGAAGCCGCTGGACACTAGGTGCTGGGGATCAAAGTCCTCGTTGACGCCCGTTTCCGTCGCGCGCTCCAGGGGGTCAAAGTGCAGGCCGAGCACCTGACCGACCGCGTATATGACGAACACCAGGCCGGCCGCGAGGTCTAGGCCGGCGATGGTGATATGAAAGAACGTCGCGATCCACGGGGAGGTGAGCGCGAGCAGCGCGCCGACGCATGCGGCGGTGACGGCGCTGGCCACGGCTACGATGCGCAGCGAGCGCGGGTCAAGCACACGCGCGATCCGGCCATAGGTCAACAGCACCTTCTGCGGGCCGAGCAGCGCCAGGAATGTGACGAATGCGTCGGCGAGGTCGAGGCTGCTCATGGCCATGATCATGTCGTGGCCGACGGCCAGGAGCAGCCAGCGACACGCGAGATGCACGCAAGGCCCCGGGCCTGTGTATTATTGGCCACGTGTCACGGTGGTATTGGCGCTTTACGACGGCTCCGGGTGGAGCCGTGCGTAGTCCTGCGCGCTAACCACCACCCGGAGCCAGCCGCGGACGAGGTACAAGCCTCGTCCCAGTCAAAGGGCGCAGCTGGCTCGCGGGAGGCCCCGGGCACGGCGCGCCCGGGAGGAGAAACCCCGATGTCACGCGTCAGGGATACCAGGATCGCCGGCTACGAGCCGCTGCTTTCCCCGGCCGCGCTACTCGATGAACTGCCGCTCGGCGAGGCGCGTGCGCAGACCGTTGAGGCCACGCGGGCCGACGTCCGCGCGGTGCTCGGCGGCGAAGACGACCGGTTGCTGGTGGTCACCGGCCCCTGCTCGGTGCACGACCCGAAGGCGGCGCTCGATTACGCCGACCGGCTGTCCGGGCTGCGCGCGCAGTACGCCGATGACCTGCTGATCGTCATGCGCGTCTACTTCGAGAAGCCGCGCACGGTGACCGGCTGGAAGGGCCTGATCAACGACCCGGCCATGGACGGCTCCTTCGACGTGCACCGCGGCCTGCGGACCGCGCGCTCCTTGCTGCTCGACATCCTGGGGTCTGGCATGCCAGTCGGCTGCGAGTGGCTGGACCCGATCACCCCGCAGTACATCGCCGACACCGTGACCTGGGGCGCGATCGGCGCCCGGACCACCGAGAGCCAGGTGCACCGGCAGCTCGCCTCCGGCCTGTCGATGCCCGTTGGCTTCAAGAACGGCACCGACGGCGACGTCCAGGTGGCGGTGGACGCGTGCCGCGCCTCGGCGACCAGCCACACCTTCTTCGGCGTGACCCAGGCCGGCGCGGCGGCCGTGGTGACGACCACCGGCAACACCGACACCCACGTGATCCTGCGCGGCGGCCGCGGCGGCCCCAACTACTCCGAACCGCACGTCTCCAAGGCGCTCGACCTGATCGCGTCGGCCGGCTTGCCGCGCCGCATCATGGTCGACGCGAGCCACGGCAACAGTTCCAAGGACTACCGCCGCCAGCCGGCCGTGGCCGATTCCCTCGCCGAACAGCTAACCGACGGCGAAAGCGGCATCGTGGGCGTGATGCTCGAAAGCTTCATCGTGGCGGGCCGCCAGGAGCCGGGCGACCCGGCGACCCTGACCTACGGCCAGTCGGTAACGGACGCGTGCATGGACATCGGGATGACTGCTGACACCCTGGAGACTCTCGCCGCGGCGGTGCGGGCCCGGCGGGCAGATGCCGACACCGACGCTCAGCCGCGCCTGGCCTTGGCGGACTGAAGGATGTAGCGGCCGGCCGTCTCGTAGCTCTCTTCGGATAGGGCCAGGTGCTGGCGGGCGGCCAGTACGTTGCGCAGGTGCCGCTGCATCGGGTTCGTCAGGGCGAGAACCCGGCCGCCGCCGTACCTGAACAGGTCGCTGACCACGTCGGTGCAGGTCTCCACCGCGTAGACCGAAGCCGTCGTGACGGAGAGCTGCAGTTCCTCATCTGGCGTCGTGCCCGCGACAGCAGTTTCCCATGCAGCGGCCATCGCCTCACGGTGCACCGCCCGGGCCGCCCGGATCCGGGTTTCCGCGCGGCCGAGCTCCTTGTGGAAGACGGCGCGCTCACTCACGGTGGGCCCGCCGGGGAAGCGGGCGGTGTGGGTGGACAGCTCGGTCATGTCGTCTAGGGCGCGGCGAGCCAGGCCGATCGCCAGCGGCGGCACCTCGTTGGAGACGAACGCGGGCATCCCCAGCCTGAACAGGTCGCCGCCGCGGACCGCGGGGGCACCGAGGTCGTAGGTGAGTTCCTCAGGGATGAAGACGCCGTCGACGGAGAAGTCGAGGCTTCCGGTGCCCTGCAGGCCGGCCACATGCCAGTTGTCGATGACCTCGGCCTGCGCCTTGGGGACAGCGAAGACCATCATCCGCTGGAACTCCGTGCCGGCCGTGACGCCGGCGTTGGTCTGGCCGCCATTGCTGGCGGGCCCCGTACTGGCTTGAACAGCCTCGGCTGACCCGGCCTCTGTCGCGCCAACGGGCTTGAACGCACCGATCAGCCAGTCCGCGTGGACGATGCCGCTGGAGAACCCCCACCGCCCGGTGACCAGGTACCCGCCGCTGACCGGGGCGCCGGTGCCGCGCGGCGCGAGCTGCCCCGCGATGACCGGCCGGGTTGCCGCGGCTAGGGTGGTGGTCCCCGCCGGGTCCCCGTCGCCCGGCCCGAAGATCCGCCGCGCGCCCGCCTCCGGGAGCCAGCCGCCTGCCAGGCCGTTGCAGCCGGCGCCGATCATGGCAGCCCAGGCAGTGGACGTGTCGACGTAGGCGAGCTCCTCGATCACGTCGCAGAACTCGACCGGCGGCAGCGGCGTGCCGCCGAGCTCAGCCGGCGTCTTGAGCCAGAACAGGCCAAGCGAGCGCAGCACCGCCACCGCGTCGTGCGGCAGCGTGCGCAGCTCCTCGGCACGGTCCCCGGCCGCCTCGAACTTCTCCCTGTTGCCGCGGATCCCGGCAAGCAGTTCGTCGCGCAGCGCGCTCATGAGCCGGCCTGCCCGACGTGCTCCTGGCCGGCGACGCCGAGCGGGCGGAGGGCCGGCATGACCTCGGTGGCGAACAACTCGGTGCTGCGCAGCACCTGCTCGTGGGTAGCCGGCCCGATCGCGAACAGCCCGATCAGCTGACCGAACCCGCCCAGCTGGTCGTACAGCTGGCTCAGCCGTTCGGTGACGGCGGCGGGCGAGCCGACCACCGCCTGGCCGTTTGCGAGCAGGTCCGCGTAGTCCCCGCCGAGCCCGCGCAGACCGGACGCCAGCACGCCGCGCAGCGAGCCGGGGGACATGTACCCAGGCGGCGTCACCATCTCGGCCGTCTGCTTCAGCCCCTTGCGATACAGCCACTCGATGACCGGGCGGGCTTCCGCATGCGCCTGCTCGTCGGTCTCGGCAACGTAAATCGGCACCGAGAACGCGATCTTCTCCGGGTCGGCCACGTACCCGAGGTCGGCCGCGGCCTGCCGGTACCCGTCGAACCAGCGCCGCACGATGCGGGTTGGCGCGTACACCGACATATAGGTGTACTTCCGTTCCGCGCAGAACTTCATCGTCTCCGTCGAGCCGGCGCCGGGGATGTAGATCGGCGGGTGCGGCTGCTGGATCGGCCGCGGCCAGAGGTTCACGTACCGGTACTCGTAGTTCTCCCCGTACCAGGAGAACATCTCTTCCGAGGTCCACGCCTTGATGATCAGGTCGTGCGCCTCGTTGAACCGGGACCGTGACTTGGTCGGGTTGATCGAATGCCCGAAGTACTCCCAGCCGATTCCGCGCACGAACCCCGAGTCCACCCGCCCGCCGGACATCAGGTCGAGCATCGCGATCTCCTCCGCCACCCGCAGCGGATTGCCCCTGATGCCGATGGCGTTGCCGAGCACCATGATCCGCGCGCTGGTGGTCCGCCGGGTGAGCGCCGCGGCCATCAGGTTGGGCGACGGCATGAGCCCGTACGCGGACTGGTGGTGCTCGTTCACTGCCAGTCCGTCGAAGCCCAGCTTGTCGGCGTACTCGAGCTCGTCCAGGTACCTGCTGTACAGGGCCGACCCGAGCTTGGGGTCGAAGTTGGCGTTCGGGTAGGTGAGCGCCGACGACTCGTACTTCTCGTCAAAGTCGTCTGGCAGGTACGGGTAGGGCATCAGGTGGAAGAAGCTGAACTTCACCGGCTGGCTCCGCTCTCGGCGAGGGGGTGCGACGCGAGGAACTCAGTGACGACAGCGGCGAACTCGGCAGGCCGCTCGAAGTACATCGCGTGCCCGCAATCGGCGACCTCAGCGTACGCCGCGCCGGGGATCGACGCGGCGTACCGCTTCGCGTGCTCGACCGGGATCAGCCTGTCATCGGACGGCGCGACCACGAGCGTCGGCGCGGTGATCCTGCCGAGCCGCCGCAGCAGCTTGGGATCGGAAAGGAACGGCACCCAGCTGAACCGGGCCAGCGAGGTCGCTTCGCGGTAGGCGGCGATGATCGCGTCGAGGTCGGGTGCGGCACCAGGCGGTGGCGCTGGCGCGGGTGGCGGCGGGTTGTTGAACAGCGTCGCCGTCAGCCGGTCGGGCGGAAGCAGGAACAGGTCGGTCACCGGATGCTCAGGCAGCCGCAGGCCCGCCGCGGACAGCAGGGTGAGCGACCCGATCCGGTGCGGTGAGTGCACCGCCAACTCGGCCGCGATCCAGCCGCCGAAGGACGCGCCGACCACGTGCGGCCGGTCCAGCCCGAGCGCGTCGAGCACGTCCAGGTAGTGATACACGAGGTCGTCGATGGCTTCCACCGCAGGGAAGTCGTCCGACTTTCCGAACCCGGGATGGTCGGGTGCGATCACCTCGAACCCAGCGTCAGCGAGCAGCCCGTGGAACTCCAGCCACTGCCCGGCCCCGCCGGCCGCGTGCAGGAAAAGTACCGGTTCCCCGGTGCCGCCGCGCAGCAAGTGCACCCTCCCCCCGGCAAGCTGAAGGAACTCCTCCGCAGGGATCACCTCTGTCACCGCGCTGCCTCCTGTACCGGTCCGCCAGCCTTCGCACGCGTGAGGCCAGAATCGGCCGCCCGCGGCAATGGCGTCAAGCCTGTTGCACAGACACCGATCCACGGCTGTGGTCGGCAACGATCACCGTCACTGGTCTTTGGCTTCCCGCTCGCCTAGCCAGCGGGCGATGGTCGTGTGGTCGGAGTCCGGCGGGAGGTCGGCCAGTGCCGCCTCCCACGTGGCCAGGACTGCTTCAGAAGCCAGCGCTGGCACGCCGGTGGCATGCTCAATGCCCAGGGCGAGCTTAAGGTCCTTGACCATCAGCCTGATGGCGAACCCGGCGTCGTACTTCTCGGTCAGCACGAAGTTGGGCCACTTGTTCTCGGTCGACGCAGACCGCCCGCTCGCCGCGTTGATGATCTCGAGCATCACCGCCGGGTCGAGGCCGAACCGGCGCCCGGCGATCAGCGCCTCCGACGTCAACAGCAGGTGCCCAGCCGACAGCAGGTTGTTCAGTGCCTTCACCGCGTGCCCTGCGCCCACATCGCCGGCGTGCACCACCCGGGACCCGATCGCGGACAGCATCGGCCGGAACCGCTCGAACGCCGCGGCCGGCCCGCCCACCATCACGGCGAGGGTCCCTGCCCGCGCCCCGGCGACGCCCCCGGACACAGGGGCGTCGATCAGGGTCACGCCGGCCGCGGCGGTCCGCTCCGCCAGTACCCGGGTCCGTGCCGGGTCCGACGACGACATATCGATCACAGTCGACCCAGCCGGCAACGCGGCGAGCAGCCCCGCGGACAGCAGCACGTGTTCGACCACATCCGAGTCAGGCAGCATCAAGATCACCGCGTCCGCGCCGTCGCCGACCGACGTGAGCTTGGCGACTGCGGTCACCCCGCCGCCTGCCTCGCCCCCGCCGATGCCGGCGAAGTTGCCCATGGCCTCGGCCGACGTGTCGAACCCGCGCACGCGATAACCGGCTTGCACCAGCCGCCGCGACATCGGGATCCCCATGTTCCCGAGCCCTACGAACCCGGTGACCCCAGCGGACATCATGCCTCCCCGTCCGTGCCGGAACCCGCTGTGGCAGGACGCGCCGCGCCGGAGGCACGCTCGTAGAGCCGCACCCCGCCCGCCAGGTCCCCGATCGCGTCCACCACCCGGTTGCTGATCAGCTCCCCGTACCCGAGATTGGCCGCCGCGCCGAATGACGCCAGCGGCCCGGCTGCGTTCAGGCAGGGCACCCCGAGTTCTCGCACGTGGTCGACGTAGGCGACCACGTCCTTGGTCATCAGGTTGCTGGTCAGCCCGCCTTCCAGGTAGTCGCCCTTGATGATGTGCGGGAACCGGTTGGTGCTCGCGTAGCTGACCCCGCTTGAAGAGTTGATCACGTCAAGCACCGCGGCCAGGTCCAGCCCCGCCGCCTTCGCCGCGACCATGACTTCGGCGGTCGCCGCGAGGGTGACCGCGTTCAGGAAGTTGTTCAGCAGCTTGGTGGAGTGCCCCGACCCGCTGGCCCCCATGAAGACGATCTTCGAGGCGATCGGACCGAACACCCAGCGCACCGACTCCAGGACGTCGGCTGACCCGCCGGCCATGATCGTCAGCGTCCCCTTCTCCGCCGCCGCGGCCCCGCCGGAGATGCCGGCGTCCAGCAGGTGCACGCCCCGCTCGCCGAGCAGGTCGTGCAGCCGGCGCGTGGACGCCGGTGCTGAGGTGGAGAGATCGATGATCACCTGCCCGGGCCGCGCGAACGAGATCAGCCCGTCGGCCTCGGGCCGGGTGCCGAGCACCACTGCCTCGACGGCCTTGCTGTCCGGCAGCGACAGCAGCACGGCCTCGGTCCCGTCGCACACTGCCCCGAGATCCGCGGCAGCCGCTGCCCCGGCCGCCGCCGCCTGGCCGGGACGCACGTCGTAGCCCACCACGCCGATGCCAGCCCCGGCCAGCCGCCTGGTCATCCGCCCGCCCATGTTCCCGAGCCCGACGAACCCGACCCGTCGTCCGCTCACAGTTGTCACCCCTTTCCGGTCCCTGCTGTCAGGATTGGGTTCGCCGGTAGGTCAGCTCGTCGAGCGCGCCGAAGTCCCAGGCGCCCGCGCCGCCGGAGGACCGTACGGTGGACACGATCGCGGAACCGCCGTCGACCGACACGACCTCGCCCGTCATGTACGCCGCGTCGTCGGAGAGCAGGAACGCGACGACGGATGCGATCTCGTCTGGTGTCCCCGCGCGGCGCAACGGCGCGGTCGAGGCCCGCCGCACCATGTCATCCCGCCCGGCGGCCGAGAACAGGTCGGTGGGCACGATTCCCGGCGCGACCGCGTTGACCCGGATCCCCAGCGGCCCGCCGTACATGGCGCCACCATGCAGCAGCCCGAGCACCGCGTGCTTGGAGGTCTGGTACGCGATCAGGTCCGCGCTGCCGCGCAGCGACGCGATCGACGCGGTGAGCACGACGCTCCCGGTACTGCCCTGGTCCCGGTACGCCCGGAACGCGCCGCGCAGCCCCAGGAAGATCCCGCGCACGTTGACCGCCAGAACCCGGTCGAACTCTTCGGCGGACAGGTCGGGGAACGCGCCGGTGGTCCCCGGAATCCCCGCGTTCAAGTGATGGAAATCGATTTGCCCGAACGAACCGGTGGCCTCGCGCAGATATCCGGCCACGCCTTCTTCGGTGCTGACGTCGGCCGCGACCCAGGCGCTCTCCGCGGGCAGTGACTCCGCTACCTTCCGCGCACCCTCGCCGTCGATGTCGACGACCACGACCCGGCATCCCTCCGCGGACAGCCGCCGGGCCGTCGCCGAGCCGAGGCCGCCCGCGCCCCCGGTCACGATGGCTACCTTGCCCGCGAGGCCCCGCTGGATGCCGTTGCTCACGCCCCGGATCGTCTCTCCGCTGCGGCCACGATGTCCACTGTGCCGGGACACAAGAAAACCCGCAGGTAGTTAACCGTAGCCTGCCCCCTGCGCAACGGTTTATGGTCGAATCACCAACACCGCTCGCCGGACGGAGGCCCGATGCAGGACGGCAGCAGCGCATTTGACGAGGACGATCTCCCGGTTCGCCGGGGGTCCGGCCGCGTTGACGCGACGGTCTTCCGCGACACGCTCGCCCGGGTGCCGACCCCGGTCACCGTGGTGACCTCGCACACCGACGGCCGGCCGCACGGCACCACGGTGTCGGCGTTCTGCTCGCTGTCGCTCGACCCGCCGATGATCCTGGTCTCCCTCGACCTGCGTTCCGACCTGCTCAAGATCATCACCGAGACCGGCCGGTTCGGCGTCAACGTCCTCGCCTCGGGCCAGGCGTCGCTGGCGACCTCGTTCGCGCGCAAGGGTGCCGACAAGTTCACGGGCGTCGCCTGGTACATGGACCACGGCGCGCCGCGGCTGGCCGGCAAGGGCCAGTGGCTGGTCTGCCGGACCGATCAGCTCGTCACCGCCGGGGACCACGTGATCATCATCGGCCTGGTCGAGCACGCGGATACGCACTCCTTCGAGCCCCTGCTGTACCGCCAGCGCGCCTACGGAACAGTTACCCACATGCGCAGCTAAGGTTAGGGTCAAGAAAACTCCACGGGATAATCCGTCACGAGATCTTCCTCGCCGGATTATCTTGCGGCGGCACTCTGGTCGCGCCTCTCGCAAGATGGACAGCGGGGGTGTCTACGGGAGACGATCCTTCGTGTGAGCGAGAGCGCGGTGATCCGGGCGGAGCTGCTTGCCGAGATCCGGCGTCGCCGGGGCGACTTCGAGGCGGCCGGGAGCCTGGCCGAACAGCGGCGGAACTTGCCGGCCGGGACGATGGCGACGCTCCGCGAGCTCGGCGCGTTCTGGCTGAAGACGCCCGCCGAGCTGGGCGGGACACCGCTCGACCCGCTCGACTTCTGCGACGTGCTCGAGGAGTTCGCCTTCGCCGACACCGCGGTGGGCTGGGCGGTCATGGTCGGCAACGGGGGCACCGGCACGGCTGGCGGCTGGCTCCCGGACGCCGGGGCACACCAGGTGTTCGCGGGCGGTGCACGGCCGCTTGTCGTCGGCACCCCCGGGCCGCGCGGCACCGGACGCCCCGTCAGCGGCGGGTTCCAGGTGAGCGGGCGGTGGTCCTTCGCCAGCGGCTGCGATCACGCCGACTGGCTGATCGGGGGTTTCCGGGAGACTGGCGCCGACGGCAGGCTAATGGTCGCCATCGTGCCAAGAGAGCACGCCGAGGTGATCGACAACTGGCGGGTCGCCGGGCTGCGCGGCAGCGGCAGCTTCGACTTCGCGCTGGACGACGTCTTCGTGCCCGCGTCGCTGACGTTCGAACGGGCCGCGAGCGCCTGCCGGGGCGGCGCGCTGTTCAACGTGGAAGCGCATGTGTTCCTGTCCAACGAACTGCCGCCGCTCATGGTCGGGATGGCCCGCCGGGCGCTGCAGGAGATGATCCGGCTTGCCAGCCAGACCGCGCGGTTCCCGGGCGGTCCCGCTCTCGCCGAGCGGACGGTCTTCCATAAGCAGGTCGGCCGCGCCGAGGTGAGCATCCGGGCGGCCAGCGCCGCGCACCGGGACGCGGTGGCCTCGACCTGGGCGGTGGCGCGCACCGGGAGGCAGCCGTCGGCGAGCGACCACATCGCCTTGACGACCGCCTCGGTCTTCGCCGCGGAAACGTGCACTGACGTGATCAGCGACCTGTTCCGCTACGGCGGCGGGCGGCTGCTGGCGGACTACGACCTCATGCAGCGGCTGCTGCGTGACATGCTCGCCGCCCGTCAGCACATCGGCCTCAGCGAGGAGGCGTACGAACGCGCCGGCCGCGAGCGCATCTCCTCGCGACAGCGAGAACGTCGATAATGACTGCTCGCCTTAACTGGAGGAATGCTCGGTTGGACATGATCTCGTTCGGGACGGTGTTCCTTGAGCTGGTGTTCGGGCATCTCCCCGAGCATCCGCGGCCCGGCGAGGAAGTCTTCACCGACGATTTCGCGGTCTCCTGCGGCGGTGCCGTCACCAGCGCCAGTGCCGCCGCGCGAGCCGGGATTCAGGCAGGGCTGTGCACTGTGCTCGGCAACGATCTGGGTTCCCGCGTCGTCCGCACGCACTGCGATCGCGAGGGCGTTGACCTGATGCCCTCGATCCAGGTGCCTCGGCGCAGCGCCGGGATCACCGTGGTGCTGAACTTCGGCGGCGATCGCGCCTTCGTCACCCATCTCCCGCCGCGGCCAGCCGGAGAGCAGCCCGAGATCGACCGCTGGCACGACGTCCTGCTGCGTGAGCGACCGCGCTGGTGCTATCTGCATGCCCGTCCCGGCGCGCCGGGCCTGCTGCGCGCCGCCAGGGCCGCGGGCGTGCGGGTGATGCTGGATACGTCGCCGGGCGAGGCGTGGGAGCGCGATCTGGTCATCGAGTGCGTTCGCTTGGCCGACGTGTTCGTGCCCAACGAGGCGGAGTTGCGGCGGGTGACCGGCGCGCAGACCCTCGAGTCCGCCGTATCGGCTGCGGCGGCGTGGGGAACGCCGGTTGTCGTGAAGCGTGGCGCCGCCGGCGCGCTGGTCGTCGAGGCCGGCACGGTCGCCGAGGTCCGCGACGGCGTCCAGCCCGTCATCGCGCGAGACCTGACCGGAGCAGGCGACTCGTTCGCCGGGGCGCTGATCGCCGGACTGCTGCGCGGAGTTCCGCTTGCCGGTGCGGTCGTGGCGGCGAATCAGGCAGGCTCGGAGGCGGTCTGCCGTCTCGGCGCCGTCGGCGAGGTCGAGATGGGGTCCGGCAGCGCGCTCGACGAACTGCTGACGGTCGCGATGGCGGAGTCGTCTGTCGCTGCCTCGATCCAGGGCAGCCGACGGCCGGCAACGGGACCCGGTAGCGGAGCGTGACTCATGAAGCTGACGATTCTCGGCGGGGGCGGCGTCCGGATGCCGGCTTTCGTCCGCGCGGTACTGGCCACCAGGCCGGAGGTCTTCCAAGAGATCTGCCTGCTTGAACCGGATGGATCGCGGCGGGACACGATCTGCAGGCTGGCCGTGGAAATTGCCGCTGTCCTTGGCCAGCACGCGACGGTCCGGGTAACCGGTGATGCCGCCGAGGCGTTCACCGGAGCGGACTACGTCTTCTCCGCGATCCGCGTTGGCGGTGACCGCGGCCGCGTCATCGACGAGGAGGTGGCGCTGCGGCGGGGCCTGGTAGGCCAGGAGACGACCGGGCCTGGGGGCTGTGCCATGGCGCTGCGCACCATCCCGGTGGTCCTCGCCTACTGCGAGCTGCTCGCCGAGCTCGCGCCCGGTGCGGTGCTGATCAACTTCACGAACCCGGCGGGCCTGATTACCCAGGCGATCTCCGCGCAGGGCAAGGTCAAGGTGGTCGGGGTGTGCGATACGCCGGGTGGGACCATCGAGCGCCTGGCGGCCTTCCTTGGGGTCAGCGGCTACGACTTGAGCGGCGCCTATGCGGGCCTGAACCACCTCGGCTGGGTGTGCGCAGTGCAGGCCGATGGCGTCGAGCGGATAGCCGAGGCGCTAGCCAGGTTCGAGGAACTGCAGCGTTCCGACCATTCCTTCGCGGCCTTCGACCCGGCCCTGGTGCGCCGGATCGGCGCCATACCGACTGAGTACCTGTACTACTTCTACGACTCCAGGCGTTACGTCGACGGGATCGCCAGTGCCGGAGCCAGCAGAGGGCGCGACGTGCAGCGCCTGAACCAGGAACTGATGGCGGCTCTGGGCAAGGCATTCGCCGACGGCGACGTGCACGATGCCTGGTCGGCCTACGAGATGCTGCTCGGGGTGCGCCGGGACACCTACATGCGGGCCGACACGCAAGGCGACAACGGACAGGGCGAGGCGCGCGCCCGGCGGGCAGCCACCGAAGCGAACCCGATCACCGGCGCTCGCATCGGCGGCTACGAGGGTCTGGCGCTCCGGGTCATCGACGGGCTGGCCGGACGCGGCCCGCAGCAGGTGATCGTCAATACGGCGGCCGGCGCCAGCCTCGGCCTCGACCCGGCGGACGTCGTTGAGGTGCCCGCCCGGGTTGACGCGAACGGCCTGTCGCCGCTCGCGGTACCGCGCCTCCCGCGCCCGGCACTTAGCCTCGTCATGCAGGTGAAGGAGTACGAGCGGGGCATCGTCGAGGCGGCGCTGAGCGGTGATGCGGAACTGGCCAGCGTTGCGCTGTCCCAGCACCCGCTAGTTCCGGGCATCACCGAGGCCAGGGCGCTCATCGCCGAATACGCCGAACTTCACGGCCAGGCCCTGGCCTACCTGCGCTAGGAACCAGCCTCGACGGTCCCGCGCTGAAAATCAGCCTTGGAAGCCCGTGTGCTGCGTGCTTGCCGGGGCGGCGCCAAACTGCGTGCTGGCGCGGAGCCGGCGCTCGGCTGCCGGGTCTGCCTCCAGGAAGTCGAGGCCGAGCAGGGCGGCGCCGGCCACCGGCGGGACGTCAACGATGCGCGGCACAGCATCCGGCGCGGCGGTAGCGAGCTGCCGCTCGATCGCGGCCGTGAGAAGCGGGTTGCGCGCGGTCAGCACGCCGCCGCCCAAGACCACGGGGGTGCCCATGCCGGTGAGGCCGAGCCGGCCCATGACGGTGAGCACCATGGTGCGGATCTCCGCCGCGAGCTTCTCAAGCAGGTCCCGCGCCACCTCGTCACCAGCGGACGCGACCTCGAGCAGCACCCTGGCCAGCCCGCGCAGATCATCCCAGGTGATCTTCCTGAGGTGCACGGCGATGGCCACGTCGGTGACGGTCGGCAGCCCGAAGTACGCGGCCGTGGCCGGGCGCAGCGCCGTGTCCGGGCCGCGCCCGTCCTCGGCGCGCATTGACCACCACATGACCTCCTGGGCAAGGCCGCCGCCGCCGCCCCAGTCGCCGGTCAGCGAGCCCATCGCCAGGAACCTGGTCGTCCGGCCGTCTGGCGCGACACCGGCGCAATTGATGCCCGCACCGCAGGTGACGCCGACACCCCACGGCCGCTCGCCCGCGGCGGGGATCAGCCCTGCCCGCAGCACGGCGAACGTGTCATTGGCGACGCTTGTGGAGTGCGACCAGCCCTGGGCCTGCAGCGCGGCCGTCAGCTGCTCCTCCTCCTCAGGGAGGTCCGCACCGGCCAGGCAGCTGGAGGTGTGCCGTGCGATCAGTCCGGGCCGGCCGGAGCCGCCGTCGGCGGCGGCCAGTCCGGACTGCCTGGCTGCCTCGCTGACCATCTCGCCGAGCCTCCGCACGGCGCCGTCGACGCCGTGATACTCGTGGCTTGCACCCGGGCCGCTGACCGAAGCCAGCAGCGTGCCGTCCCCGGCCACGAGCATGACATCGGTCTTGCTGTTCCCGCCGTCGATGGCCAGCACCGCCGGCAGTGAGCCGGTGGCCGCCCCCGTCGGCAGTGCAGGGTCTGCTGCCGCGTCAGCCAAGGCCGGCCGCCCCGAACGCGAAGGCGAGCAGCGATACCGCCGTGTAGTCGTCGGCTGGTTCCACCGACGGCCAGGACACCACGTTGTCCTCGTAGGCCGCCGCGGTCGTGTTGAACGCGGCGAACGAGCCGGCGCTGCACGCCCGCATTCCGGGCACGGTACCGAGCCCGGTGAAGTTATCCGGGCTGCTCGGCCCGTCGGTGGTCGCGCCGAGCTGGATGTTCCCGTGCCCGGTCAGCGAGCCGGCCAGGTTCGCGATCTCGCTTTGCATGCAGTGCGGGTACACCGACCCTGCGCCAACCACGAACGACGACCCCCACCCGTTGCCGCCGAGCGCGAAGTTCAGCTGCTGCTGCGCGAATGCCTGGTACTCATCCGATCCGCCGTACTCCTGGTACAGCGCGTTGGTTACCCACAGCCCGAACGCGTGCGGCGCTGCGTCCGACGGGCCGAGCTGAGTGCCGAGCTCGAACGGGTCTCCGGCCGCCCAGGCTTCGCCGACCCGCAGCTGCGCGCCAAGGTCGTTCACCAGCACCCTCGGCGTGATGACGGGCCGGATGCTCACCTTGTGGCCCTGGTGGCCCTGGTGGGCCTGCTGCATCGCGCGCAGCAGCTCGGCCTCGGCCACCGCGCCGGTGTCGTAGAGGTTCAGCGTGTCGCTGCCCTTCGGGTGGCCCTGCGCGATGTAGGCCTTCGCCCACCGCGCGGCGACCTGCAGATCGGACCGTAGCTGCCGCGCGGGCACGTGCAGCGCCTCGTCCGCGAGCGCGATCTCCGCCGCCCCCCAGAGCATGTCGCTCTTCCATTCGGTGCCCGGGTAGTAGTCGTTCGGGTAGGTGGTGAGGATCTGCCCGACGTCGGTGGTCTTGGCGTCCGCGTAGACCGAACGGGCCAGTGACAGCAGGCGCTTGGCCGCTGCCCCGTGCCGGGCGAGCTGGGCGCCCAGCGCGAAGTCGGCGGCGTACCGGCCGGCGAAGTCCGGGCTGACTGGCTTGCCCGGCGCGGCGGCCTCGAAGACCGGCCGGTTCTTGACGTAGTACGCGCTCGGGCCGGGGTTGCCGCCGCTCTTGACGTCCAGCAGGTCCTCCCGCTGCGGCAGGAACCAGAAGTTGTAGTCGCCCTGGATCGTGTTCGAGGCGTTGCCGTTGCCGATCCCGACCTGCATGTAGAGCACCTTGGCAACCGGGTTCCACAGCTTGCTGATCCATTGCAGGCCGAACTCCGCCTCCGGCCGCAGCATGGCGTACGAACCTGGGTCATCCCGTGCCGCGATCAGCAGCAGCGCGTCGGCATAGCTTGCCGTGTACCCGAACTTCTCGTACCCCCCGCCGGCGTCGAACCAGCCGCCGGACACGTTGACCGGGCCGCCGATTCGCTTGAGGGTGCCCAGCAGGTTGTCGTTGCTGTCGTACTGCGGCGCTGCGTAGACGTACGCCTGGGTATCGGTGAGGTTGGCCGGCTTCCGGTCAAGCACGGAGTGGACGACGTCGGCCCCGTCCCGTTCGGACGTGAAATAGCGCACGCCGTTGTCCACGAGCTCGCCGTACAGCGCCTGAGCGGTGGCGATGCGGAACGACGGCGAACTGGCTGACCCCACACGGACCTGGTACGTCCCGCTGCGCCGCAGCGCCGTGAAATTCAGCTCGTATACGGCGCGGTACCGGGAGTTCCATGTGCCGGCGTCGTCCCGTGATACGCCCCGGAACACGACGCGGCGACCGGATGTGACGGTGAAGCTGACGCCGGCGGCGATGCGCCCGGGAAGCATCGCGTACCCGACCTTCGGTGCGTCCGGTGTATAGCCGACCTGGTCGACCCGGACCTGTGTCGGCGCAGCGGCAGCCGCCGCAGCACCCGCGGCTCCTGGCGCTGCAGATCCTGCGGCGATGGCGGGTGCGGCCGTGGCGGCGAGTACCGCCGCCGTGCCCAGGGCCGCGAAAGCCGCGAGCGTTGCCGCAACATTACGACGTGTCATGACAACTCCTCAGGCCCAGGAAAGGAACCGTGCGTTCTCCGCGAGCATCCGGTCGGTCATCTTCTCCGCGAGCTCGTACTGCCCGATCAGCGGGTGGGCGAGCAAGGCGGCGGCCACCCGCTGCCGGCCACCGCGCAGGGCCGCGTCCACCGCCAGCTCCTCGTACGCCGACACGTGCGCGACCAGGCCGCGGAACAAGGGCGCGAGCGGCGCGACCGGTACCGGGACCGGCCCGGCGCTGCCGACGCTGGCCGGCACCTCGATCACCGCGTCGTCGTCGAGGAACGGCAGCGTGCCGTTGTTGCGCACGTTGACCACCTGCACGTCGCCGGTGTCGTCGAGCAGCGAGGAGAGCAGCGCGACCGCCGCCTCCGAGTAGAAGGCGCCGCCGCGCCGGGACAGCAGATCGGGCTTGCGGTCCAGCGCCGGGTCCGCGTACAGCCGCATCAGCTCCCGCTCGATCGCGGCCACCTCCGCGGCCCGGGTCGGCTGCTGCAGTTCCTCGGCCACGACAGCGTCGTGAGCGTAGAAGTAACGCAGGTAATAGGAGGGCACGACCCCAAGTTCGTGCAGGACGGCCGCGGGCAGGCCGGTCCGCTCCGCGATCTGCGCGCCGTGGCTTTCCAGCAGCTCAGGAAGCCGGTCCTTGCCGTCGACGTAGACCGCACGCTCCCAGGTCAGGTGATTCAGGCCGGCATGGTCCAAGCCGACCGCGACGGGCGGCACGTCAAGCAGCGAGGCGAACCAGCGCTGGAAGCCGATCGCCACGTTGCACAGCCCGACCGCGCGATGACCGGCGTCGAGCAGCGCGCGGGTCACGATGCCGACCGGGTTGGTGAAGTCGATGATCCACGCGTTGTCAACGGCGCGCTGCCGCGCCTGGTCGGCTACCTGGAGAACGAGCGGGACAGTCCGCAGCGCCTTCGCGAGCCCGCCTGCGCCGGTGGTCTCCTGGCCGACGCAGCCGAACTCCAGCGGCCAGGTCTCGTCGCGGTTGCGCGCTGCCTGGCCGCCGACCCGGAGCTGGATGAGCACCGCGCCGGCCCCATCGACGCCGTCGTCGAGGCTGGTCGTCCAGCGCACCCGGGCCGGGTGCCCATGGGCGTGCATGATCCTGGCCGAGGCCGGGCCGACCGCGGCGAGCCGGGTTTCGTCGGGATCGACGAGAACCAGCTCGGTAACTCCCGGCGCGAGCCGGCCCAGCCCGTCCGCGAGCTCTGGGGTGTAGGTCGACCCGCCGCCGACCACCGCGAGCTTCATCAGGAGAACGCCCTTACTTCCGCGCCCATCTGGGCCACGTGGCAGGCCACTTCGTGACGGACCGGAACATCGCCCGCTGACAGCTGTTCGAGCGCCGGCGTGACCTGCTCGCACTTTTCGATGGCGAGCGGGCAGCGCCAGCGGAACCGGCAGCCCGGGGCGGGGTCGACCACCTTGGGCGGCTCCCCGCGGTCGGTCTCCGCCGCCATCGAAAGCTCGGCATGCGGATCCGGTACTGCCGACAGCAGCAGCTGTGTGTAGGGGTGCCGAGGGTCCGTCAGCACCGTCTCGATGGGTCCCGATTCAGCGATCTGCCCGGCGTACATCACGATCAGCCGGTCGGCGACGTACCGCGCGCTGGCGATGTCGTGCGTGATGTAGAGGATGGACACGCCTTCCTCGTCGCGCAGCTTCGCCATCAGGTTGAGCAGGCCGATCCTGATCGACACGTCAAGCATGGAGACCGGCTCGTCGGCCAGGATCAGTTTCGGCTTGCTGGCCAGGGCCTGGGCGAAGCCGACCCGCTGCCGCTGGCCGCCGCTGAGCTCGTATGGAAAGCGCTGCAGCATCTCGGGGCCGAGCCCGACCACCTCGAATACGCGGGCCGCCTCTTCCTGCCGCTGCCCGGCGGACAGTTCCGGCCGGTGCAGCTGCAGGCTGCGCAGCACGCCATGCGAAACGCGGAACACCGGGTTGATCGAGGCGAAGGGGTCCTGGAACACCATCGGCACCTGGCCGCTGTAGCGCAGCCGGTCGCGGCGAGACCGCATCGCCGTCAGCGGCTTCCCCTCATACGTGATGATGCCGCCGGTCGGCTTGTAGATGCGGGCCAGCAACCGCGCGATGGTGGATTTGCCGCTGCCGCTTTCGCCAGCCAGCGCCACGATCTCGCGCCGCCCGATGGTGAAGTTCACCTCGTCCACCGCGTGCAGCGTCAGCCGCGACAGTGCCCCGCCGATCTTGAAATGCCTGGTGAGCTGATCGACCCGAAGCAACTCCTGCGACCGCTCCGGCTCGAGCTCCCGCTCAGTCATGCTCATGCCGTGCCTCCGTCCGCCGCGCCGGGGCGGCCGTCGCGCTCGGCACCCGCTTGGCCTCCTCCGCGTACAGCAGGCACCGGACAACCGAGCCGCCAACGTCGTACAGCTCCGGCTCCTGTTCCACGCACCGGTCCATGCGGAGCGGACACCGGCGGTGGAACCGGCAGCCGCTAGGTATCTGGGCGAGGTTCGGCGGGCTTCCCGGGATGCCCTTCAACGGGACCCGCGGCCCGCGGATCGACGGGAAGGCCTCAAGCAGACCCTGGGTGTAGGGATGCCGCGGCTTGTCGAACACGCTGCGGGTGGTACCGAGCTCGGACACCTGACCCGCGTACATCACCATCAGCCGGTCGGAGAAGTGGCTGATCAGCGACATGTCGTGGGTGACGAAGATGACCGCGAAACCGTACTTGTCCTGAAGTTCCTTGATCTGCAGCATGAGCGACCGCTGCGCGACCACGTCAAGTGCCGACGTCGGTTCTTCCATGATCACCAGCTCCGGGGTGAACAGCATCGCCATCGCGATCATCGAGCGCTGCCGCATACCGCCTGACAGCTGGTGCGGGTAGCTGTGCAGGTGCACCGGGTCGATCCCGACCATCCGCAGCACCTCGGCCGACCGGGCCTGTATCTCCTCTTTATCCTTGCCGCCGTGCGCCTGCATCGCGTCTTTGAACTGTGCGCCGATCGATTTGACGGGGTTCAGCGCGTTCATCGCGCTCTGCATGACGACGGACAGCTGCCGCCAGCGGACCACCGAGAGCTCCCGGTCGGTCAGCCCGACCAGGTTGCTCCCGTGGAACCGGACGGTCCCGTCGGCCACCCGGGCTGGCGGAGCGAGCAGTTGCGCGATGCCGAACAGCAGCGTGGACTTCCCGCAGCCGGACTCTCCGACGATGCCGAGAAACTCGCCGCGGGCCACGGTGAACGACACGTCGTCCACCGCCCTGATGACGCCGCGGTCCAGGGTGTACTCGACGGAGAGGTGGCTGACCTCAAGCACTGGCGGTTCGGTCACGCTTGGTCCGTATCTTCGGCACCGGCCGCAGCGCCGGGTTGCCGATCTCGTCGAAGGCATAGTTGAGCAGCGCGAACGCGGCGCCGAGGGCGGCGATGCACGCGCCGGGCGCGATCACCCACAGCGGCTGGCCGGTCTGCAGGGCCGCGTTGTTCTGTGCCCAGTACAGCATCGTGCCCCAGCTCGTCGTGTTCGGATCGCCAAGGCCGATGAACTGGAGACTGGATGCGAAGATCGTGGCATACAGGGCGTTGGTCAGGAAGCTCGCCACGATCAGCGAGGTCATGGTGGGGATGATCTCCACCACGATGATGTACAGCTTGCGCTCGCCGCGCACCCGTGCCGCCTCGAGGAAGTCCCGGTTGCGCAACGTCAGCGCCTGCGAGCGCAACTGGCGTGCGGTGTAGGACCAGCTAACGGCGGTGATCACGACGATCAGCACCATCGTGCCGCCGCCGTGCAGGTAGGCGGTGAGCACGATCAGCAACGGGAACAGCGGGATCACGAGCAGTACGTCGGTCAGCACGCCGAGCACACCGTCCCAGGCCCCGCCGAGGTAGGCGGCCGCCACCCCGATCAGCACCGCGATCGCGGTGGTCGCCAGCCCGACGGCGAACGCGATGATCAGCACCGTCCTGGTGCCCCAGACCAGCTGCGCCCACATGTCCTGGCCGTAGGCGGTGGTGCCGAGCAGGTGCGCGGTCGACACGCCCAGCTTCGGCAGGTAGGCGTCCTGAGTCGGGCTGTCCCTGGCGATCACGCCGGGAAACAGCGCCACCAGGAAGAAGATGAAGAGCAGCACGGCGCCCGTCGTCGCCTTGCGATTCGACCGCACCGCGCGTCCGATCCGGCCAAGCGAACGGGAACTCGGCACCCGCCGGCGCTCGCCGGCGGACTGGCCGATGGTAACTGGTATGGTCACCGCTACTTCGCCGTCCTTGTCCGCGGGTCGAGCAGCGCGGTGCCGATGTCCGCGATCAGGATCGCCACCAGAACCGCGACGGTGATGAGCAGGAACAGCGCCTGCATCAGCGGGTAGTCCTCGCCTTCCACGGCCTGCAGCAGCATGAATCCCACGCCGGGGTAGTTGAAGACGTACTCGATCAGGATGGCCCCGCTGACCACGAATCCAAGTGACATCGCGAATCCGTACAGGTTCGGCAGGATCGCGTTGCGCGCGGCGTAGTCGAGCATGATGCGCCTCGCCGGCAGTCCCTTGGCGCGCGCCATCCTGACGTAGTCCTCCGCCAGCGTGGTGATCATCGTGTTCCGCATGGTCAGGATCCAGGTGCCGACGGTCGTGATCACCAGGGACAGCGCCGGCAGGATGGCGTGCTGCAGCGCGTCCCCAATGAACTGCGGTGTCCAGCCGATGCTGTCGGTCGTGACGGAGTAGCCGCCCTCGATGGGCAGCCAGTGCAGGGTGATGCCGAAGATCAGCACCAGCACCATGGCCACCCAGAAGTAGGGCACCGCCGACCCGATCACGAACACCGGCGGCAGCAGGCTGTCCAGCCGCCCGCCCCGGTGCCACGCTGCCAGGATGCCGAGGCCGGTCCCCAGCAGGAAGGCCAGCACGGTCGCGATGCCGACCATGCACACCGTCCACCAGATCGCACTGCCGATGACGGAGGAGACCGATGCCGGGTACTGGCTGAGCGACGTGCCGAAGTTGCCGGTCGCGATCTGGTGCAGGTAGCTGATGTACTGCGAGGGCAGGCTCTGGTGCGTATTGACCCCGAACAGGATCTCCAGCGAGTTCAGTGCATTCGGGCCGAGTTCGCCGTGGAACTTCCCGATCATGGCAAGGGCGGGGTTCCCCGGCATCAACCGCGGCAGCAGGAAATTGAGGGTCAGAGCCGCCCACAGCGTGAAGACGAAAAAGCCGAGGCGGCGCAGTGCGTATCTCAACCTCTTACCCTCCGGTCGCGTGCCGGGGAGGGACCCTCCCCGGCACGCGGTCGTAGTTACTTAACCGGCTGCAGGTGCAGCAGCACCTGTTCCATGTCCGGATAGGCGTAGACGGCCGGCTGCGCGTACGGATCGGACGGGGTCGGCCAGCCGGAGAAGGACGAGGTGTCGTACTGGAACCAGTCCACCGCCTCCACGACCGGGATGACCGGCACGTCGGTCAGCATCACTTGCTGTACCTGGTTCAGGATCTGCTGCTGCTGCGCCGTGCTCGTGGTGGTCGCGTACGAGTTCAGCAGCGCAGTGGTGGAGGCGCTGTTGTACCGCTCGTAGTTGCTGGCCGCGGGCTTGCCGATCGCCGCCGTGTTCGCCGAGTTCAGCCAGTTGTTCAGCTCGTAGTACGGGCTCGGGCCGAACGTCTGCTGGTCGTAGTACGCGAGCTGGAACTTCCCGTCGTACACGTCCGTGTCGAAGTCGGTGCTCGTCAGGTTGTCCGGCGTGATCTTGATGCCGACCGCGGCCAGGTCCTGCTGGATCACCTGCATGCTGGCCACCCAGTCGGAGAAGTCACCGATGTTGAGGACGGTGAAGCTGAGTTGCTGGCCGGCGCCGTTAACCATGACACCGTTGGACCCCATGTGGAACCCGGCCGCCGCGAGCAGCGCCTTCGCCTTCGTCTGGTCGTACGAATTACCGTACGCGGTGAGTGCTGAGCTATTTTCCGCGCTGGCGAACGTCGGGGTGACGACGCCGGTCTGGTTCGCGGGCGGCTCATAACCGGACTCGCCGATCGTGGAGACCTGCGAGCGGTTGATCGCGTACGACATCGCCTGCCGGACCTTGACGTTGCTCAGCAGCGGGTCGGTCAGGTTAGGAATGAGCGTCACGTTCACCGTCGGCGGGAACCAGTAGTGGTAGGCCGGGCTCTTGGACGTGTAGAACGCCTGGATGCTCGGGATGTACTGGGAACCCCACTGGGCCTGGCCGTTCGCCAGATCCTGGTTGGCCGTGTTGTTGCTGGTGAACGCCGGGTATTCGAGCTTCTGCACCTTCGGCAAGCCGGGTTGCCAGTAACTCTTGTTGGCGGTGTAGACGATGTTCTGCGGCGTGCACGAGCTCATCGTGTACGGGCCGCTGCCCACCGGGTGGGTGTCCGGGTAGTTCGCCGGGTTGGCGATCTTCGACCAGATCGCTTGGGGAACGATCGGTGTCTGGTCGGCGATGTAGTAGAAGTACGGCACCGCCACGGTGCTGAAGTTGAAGGTCACCTGGTCGGACCCGGACTGCGTGACGCTGGACAGCACCGACCACACGCCGGTGAGGTCCATCGCCGGGTACTTCTTGATCATGTTGAACGTGTACGCCACGTCAGCGGCGGTCAGCGGCGAGCCATCGCTCCACTTCACGCCCGGGCGGATGGTGAATGTGAGCGACTTGTTGCCCGCGCCCCACTGGTAGGAGCTCGCCAGCATGGGCGTGGTCTTGGCGTTCTGCAGCGGGTTGACGTAGACGAGCGGCTCGTAGACGAACCCGGCGGACAGGAACGTGTTGGACGGGTTGAACGGGTTGAAGTCGCACGTCCAGAGTGCGCCGTTCTCGTTGTCGATGGTCAGCACGCTGCCGCTGGCCGAGTTCGGCGTGCTTGCCGAGGAACCGCTGGATCCGCAGGCGGCCAGCGCGCCGACGAGCAGTCCCGCGGCGAGAAGTGCGCACGGTCTCTTAAGTCTTCTCATGGCGTGTAGGTCCTCCCTATCCGGGATGCGATGACCTTAGTTAGTGCAGTATCCTAACTATTGGTCCCCGTCACAAGAGTGGATGCCAGATCGGTACGGAAATGCTGCCTGGCGGGCTGACGGGATTCCGGGGAGGAAGCCGTGGGAGTAGTTGCCGCCGGTGCCGCAGCTGGTGAGGGGCTGGTCGCTGGGCAGGGCATAGCGGCGACCGCCGGGCAGGCTGCGCGCCCGCCGCTGATCAGGGCCATGAACGAGCAGTTGCTGCTCGAGCGGATCCGGTTGTCCGGCCCGTGCTCGCGCGCCGATCTGGCCCGGGTTTCCAGCTTGTCCAAGCCGACCGTGTCGCTCGCGCTGGCCAACCTAGAGCGCGCCGGACTGGTGCAGGAGGCTGGCCAGCGGACGGGCGTGCCCGGTCGCTCCGCGCTGCTGTATGAGATCAGGCCGGAGTCGGGCTTCGTGCTCGGTCTCGACATCGGGCATCAGTTCATGCGCGGCGCTCTCGCGGATATGTCTGGCGAGGTCCGCGCTCGGTCGTCATGCAAGGCGGTCGCGTCCAGCATGCCCGGCCGCGTGGCGCAACTCGTCCGGCTCGCCGACGACATCTGCATGAAAGCCGGCATCTCGCGCTCCAGCGTCACCCAGACGGTGATCGGCAGCCCGGGCGTCTATGACCCGCGGCGCGACGCCATGACGCTGACCGGCGGGCTGCCCGGCTGGAACCGCCCGGCGGCGCTTGCCGGGCTGCGCGAGGCGTTCGGCCCGACCCTGGCGGTGGTCAACGACGTAGACGCCGAGGCGCTCGCCGAGCGGGCGCACGGGCACGGTCAGGACACCGACAGCTTCGCGTTCGTGCACGTCGGCACGGGCATCGGCATGGGCCTGGTGATCGGCGGCAAGCTGCACCGCGGGGCGCACGGGGTGGCGGGAGAGATCGCGTACCTGCCGCTGGCCGACGACCACGAGGTCGACGCGGCCGAGGCACGGCGCCGAGGCGTGCTCGAGTCGGTGGTCGCCGCGTCTGCGGTCGTGCGGGCGGCCCGCAAGGCAGGCATGCGCGGGCCGGTCTCCGCCCGCCGGGTCTTCGAGGCGGCGGCCCGCGGCGACGGAGGGGCTTCGTCGGTGGTGGCCGAGGAAGCGAGACTGGTCGCCGGCGCGATCTGCTGCATCATCGCGGTCGCCGATCCCGAGCTGATCGTGCTCGGCGGCGGCATCGGGCAGGCTCTCGGCTTCGCTGAGGCCGTCACCCGGTCACTGCGCACCGTCACCCCCGTGATGCCGGAGGTCCGGGTTAGCGCGCTCGGCACCGATGCGGTCGTCGACGGCTGCCTGGCCGAGGGTGCCGGCCTGGCCTGGCAGCAGCTGACCAGTACCCTGATCGGCGGTTAGCGCTCCGCCAGGGCGTGACGAGAGCCAGGCAGCGCCATCCCCGGTAGCGCCGGGGGAATACCTGCGTCCCGTACGCGTTAGAGATCCATGCAAACGCATACAACTGAACGACGCCGACAGCCACCTGCCCCTGGCGCGGTGCCAAGCCAGTGCCAAGGAGGGTATCGAACATGCAATTCGGGATCTTCTCGGTCAGCGACATTACGCGTGACCCGACCACCGACTACACGCCGAGCGAGGCCGAGCGTATCGACGCCGTGGTCAAGATCGCCCAGAAGACTGAGGAAGTCGGCATGGACGTGTTCGCCATCGGTGAGCACCACAACCCGCCGTTCTTCTCCAGCTCGCCGACCACGCTGCTCGCTTACATCGCGGCGACCACCAAGCGGCTCATCGTGACGACGTCCACCACGCTGATCACCACGAACGACCCGGTGCGCATCGCCGAGGAATACGCGATGCTGCAGCACCTGTCCAAGGGCCGGATGGACCTGATGCTCGGCCGCGGCAACACGGCCCCCGTCTACCCGTGGTTCGGCCAGGACATCCGGCAGGGCCTGCCGCTCGCGCTGGAGAACTACAACCTGCTGCACCGGCTCTGGCGGGAGGACGTGGTGGACTGGAAGGGCAAGTTCCGCGCGCCACTCCAGGGATTCACCTCCATCCCAAGGCCGCTTGACGACGTTCCGCCGTTCGTCTGGCACGGCTCGATCCGGTCCCCGGAGATCGCCGAGCAGGCTGCCTTCTACGGCAACGGCTTCTTCGCCAACAACATCTTCTGGCCGAAGGAGCACTACATGCGGCTGATCAAGTTCTACCGGCAGCGGTTCGCGCACTATGGCCACGGCACCGAGCAGCAGGCCATCGTCGGCCTCGGCGGCCAGGCGTACATCGCGAAGAACTCCCAGGACGCGATCGCCGCGTTCCGTCCTTACTTCAACGAGGCCCCGGTCTACGGCCACGGCCCGTCGATGGAGGACTTCATGTCGATGACCCCGCTATCCGTCGGGTCGCCGCAGGAGGTCATCGACAAGACGCTGACCTTCCGCGAGCACTTCGGCGACTACCAGCGCCAGCTGTTCCTGATGGACCACTCCGGCCTGCCGCTGAAGACCGTGCTCAACCAGCTCGAGCTGCTCGGCGGCGAGGTCATCCCGGTGCTCCGCAAGGAGATCGCGGCGCGCCAGGACCCGGAGACCGCCCCCGCCCCGACCCATGAGCTCCTCGTCAAGGCCAAGTACGGCGACCAGCCCGCGCGCCAGCCGCGCCCGAACGCGAACCGCGGCGACAACGTGACCGGCGGGTCCCCGTACCAGGACAGCGACGACGAGCTCAAGGCCGAGTACCCCTCGGTCTTCTAGGGCACCCGATGGCCGACCTTGCTCACCCCGCCAACGACGCGTGGGAGGCCGTGCTGGCCGCCCACGCGTCGCTGCTGCGGCGATTCGCCGCCGAGGACGTCTGGGAGGACATCTCCATGAAGGAGTACGACGTCCTCTACACGCTGTCGAAGTGCCCGAGCCCGATCAACCTGACCGAACTCAACAGGCACGTACTGCTCAGCCAGCCGGCCCTTTCCCGGATGGTGGACCGGCTGGCCGCGCGCGGCCTGATCGAGCGCGGCAGCGACCCGGTGGACGGCCGCGGCATCCGGCTCGGGCTGACCGAGGCCGGCCGGTCGACGCAACGCCGGATCGGCCGACGGCACGCCCGCTCGGTGGCGCGGGCGATGCTCGGTGAGCTCACCCCGGCCGAGCTTCGCGAGCTGATCCGGATCTGCGACAAGTTGAGCAAGTAACCAGAGCTCGTTCAGGAGACGAAAAATGAGCACCGCCCCCGACCAGACCCTTGAGCTCGTCGTGGTCAGCGCCGGCACCTCCGACCCCTCATCCACCAGGATGCTTGCCGACCGGACCGCACAGCGGGTCGCCGCTCTCGCGGCCGCGCGCGGGACGGCCGTGCGGACCAGGGTGATCGACTTGCGCGAGCTCGCTACCGACATAACGACCGCGCTGACCAGCCAGCTGATCACGCCGAAGCTGCAGCAGGCAGTTGACGCCCTCGGCGCGGCCGACGGCATCATCGCCGCCGCGCCGGTCTACAAGGCGGGCCCGAGCGGGCTGTTCACATCGTTCTTCAACGTGCTCGATAACGACCTGATGATCGGTACTCCGGTGGTGCTCGCGGCGACCGCGGGCACGGCGCGGCACGCGCTTGTCGTGGACCATCAGATGCGCTCGCTGTTCGCCTACCTGCGCACGCTGCCGGTGCCGACGGCGCTGTTCGCGGCGCCAGAGGACTGGGGTGGCCAGGCCGGCGAGCCCCGTGCTGACGAGCCCCGTGCTGACGAGCCCCGTGCTGACGAACCCCGTGCTGACGGGCGCCGCGCTGATGAAGCCCGTGTTGACGAGGACACCGCGCTGACCAAGCGGATCGACCGGGCAGCGTTCGAGCTCGTGGTGCTGATGGAGTCCGGCTTCGCCCGCCAGGTGCGGGACGAAACGTGGCAGAGCTACCAGCACGAGTTCGGCTCGGCCGGCGGGACCGAGCTTGGCATTGACCTGGACAGCGACCTGATGCGGCTGGCCATCGGCGGCTCTGCCTGACAGGAATACGCTAACGGGCGTGAGCACGCTGCCTGGCTCCATCGCGACGGCGGCCGGCTTGTTCGCGGGGACCAACGTGGATGACATCGTCATCCTCGCGCTGCTCAGCGCCGCTTCGCGGGCTAGCGGGCGGCCCCGGCGGTGGGAGATCTGGACCGGCCAGTACCTTGGCTTCGCCGTCGTGGTCGGCGTGTCCGTGGCGGCCGGGCGGGGCCTGGCGCTCATCCCGGCGCACTGGCTGTGGCTGCTCGCGCTCATCCCCATGAGCCTCGGCGTGCGGAGGCTGGCGGGAACGATCCGGTCGGTCCGTCGCGGCCAGCCGCCCCCGGCTCCGACGGCCGGCGGTCTGTTCGGAGTGGCTGCGCTAACCATCACCAGCGGCGCCGACGATATCGCCGCCTATACCCCGTTCTTCGCGACGAGCCCGGCGGGCGAGATCACGCTCACGCTGGTGGTGTTCGCGGTCGGGGTGGGGCTCTGGTGCCTGGCGGGCTGGTGGCTCGTCAGCCACCAGGGAGTCACGGCCGTCGTCGTGCGCTACGGTCACTGGATCATCCCGGTGGCCTTGATCCTGGTCGGCCTGTACACGCTCAAGGAGACGGGTGCCTTCTGAGGCCGCGGCGGACAGCCGGCCGGTTCGGGACTGCCCGCTGTGGCCGACATGCGCCTACCGGCGGGTCAGCCGTGCCGTTTTGCCATACATTTTCTGCATACGTTGAGGTAAACCGGACGTGCCGGATCTGCGGCGCGATCAGTGGCGGAGGCAGCAGATGGGTGGCCGAGGCTCGTGGCGGAGCGGCCCGCGGTGGGCGTGGTTGTCCTGGTGGGACATCGTCTGGGTAGCGTTCGTCGGCGTGAACCTGGCGGCGATGCAGGTGATGTCGACCTGGCAGACCGTGCCGTTCCTGGTTATCTGGGTGAGCCTTACCGTGGTCTACGGATGGCGGCTCTGGCCACTGCAGCCGACCCTCATGACGGTGGCGGCGGTGACGCTTGCGAGCCTCGGGATCATCGGGGTGCAGGTCGTCGACGGCCTGCAGGACAGCGACTACCTGGTCCTTGTCCCGCTTGTCGCGGTGATGTTCCTGGTCATGGTGTGGAACGGGCGACGGCGCCTGCTGGCGCTAGAGGAACGGCTCGCGGCGCTTGAGGAGGTGCAGCGGGTTTCCAAGGAGAACGTGCGCCTGCTGGAGCAACAGCGGCTGTTCCTGCTCGATGCCTCACATGAGCTCGGTACTCCGATCACGGTGGCGCTCGGCCACGCCGAGCTGATCGAGCAGGCGACCTCCGACGGGGCGACCGGTGACAACGTCCAGTTGATCGCCGACGATGCCCGCGTGGTCGTCGGCGAGCTCGGCCGGCTGCGCAAGCTCGCCGCGCGGCTGCTGCTGCTCGCCTCGGCAGGTAACCCGGACTTCCTCGACGTGGCACCGGTCGCGATCGACTCGCTGCTGATGGACGCCCTTGAGCGCTGGGGATACACGCGGCGCCGCTGGCGGCTCGGGGAGGTCGCCGAGGCGTCGGTGAGCGGTGATCGTGACCGCCTCGCGGTGGCGCTTGACGCGCTGATCGAGAATGCCGTCGCGCATACCGACGCTGAGGATCTCATCGAGCTCAGCGCGACGATGGCAGAGGGCCACGCCGTGCTCGCCGTCTCCGACTCAGGCTGCGGCATACCGGATGAGGACCTGGAACGGATCTTCGACCGGTTCTCCCGCGCCCGTCCGTACCGCAGCCGGGAGTCCGGCGGATTCGGCCTTGGCCTGCCGACGGCACGGGCGATCGCCGAGGCGCACGGCGGCTCGGTCGAGGTGCGCAGCAAGGTCGGCGTCGGCTCGACGTTCGAGATAGTAGTGCCGGCCGCGGAAACGGTGGTGCCGGCCACTGGCCCCGAAGCGGATGTGGGACTCTAGTTCCAACGATGTCAAAGGGGGCGAGCCTTGCCAGCGAAGTCGAGCGAGGATCCGGAACCGCAGCCGGTGCTCAGCCCCCTCACCGCGGCGGCGGTCTTCCTCGTGCTGACCATCGCCTCCGGCGGTGAGCAGGCGGTCAGGGACCTGCTACCGGACTTGGCCGGTCTTGAGCGCTCCGTCGGCTTCCGCCTCCCCGAGGGTAGTCTCGCGGTGGTTGCCGCGATCGGCTCCGACGCGTGGGACCGGCTGTTCGCCGGACCGCGCCCGGCCGAACTGCACCCGTTCCGTGAACTGGCCGGAGACCGGCATCGCGCCCCCGCAACACCCGGTGACCTGCTGTTCCACATCAGGGCGAACCGGATGGACCTGTGCTTTGAGTTCGCTGCCCAGCTGATGGCGCGGCTCGGTGCCGCGGTAGCAGTCGAAGATGAGGTGCACGGGTTCCGGTACTTCGACGAACGGGACCTGATCGGCTTCGTCGACGGCACCGAGTCACCTAATGGCCGGGCGGCAGTCAGGGCCGCGATGGTCGATCCGGAGCAGGATCCGGAGTTCGCCGGCGGCAGCTACGTGATCGTGCAGAAGTACCTGCACGACATGGCGGCGTGGAACACGCTCAGCGTGGCGGAGCAGGAGCGCGTGATCGGCCGCACGAAACTGACCGACATCGAGATGCCCGACGACGTCAAGCCGGCCAACTCGCACGTGGCACTGAACACGCTGACCGACCCGGACGGTGAGCAGCTGCAGATCGTCCGGGCAAACATGCCATTCGGCAGCCCGGGCCGCGGTGAGTTCGGAACGTTCTACATCAGCTATGCCGCCACCCCGTCGGTCACCGAGGAGATGCTCACGAACATGTTCGTCGGCCGGCCCCCCGGT
>Ga0123355_10000434_pt1 | contig 54971 bp, 48 predicted proteins | sample TergutEmb28metaG_3_FD_89872 | JGI IMG/M metagenome (GOLD analysis project Ga0123355, IMG submission 89872) | Embiratermes neotenicus P1 segment gut microbial communities from Petit-Saut dam, French Guiana - Emb289 P1 | ecosystem: Host-associated > Arthropoda: Insects > Digestive system > Gut ... | reverse complement strand
TCTTCTTGGAGCTCGGCCTTGGACTGGGCATAATGGATGTATGGAGGAGGGAGGAGCGGTCGGTACCTACTGCTTGGGGCTCGACGTCGATGTGGTATTGGGAACGACACGAAAACGTGGGGGTGATGATAGTCCCCGCCATTGGGTACAGACTTGGCGGCAGAAGGCCGTGGGGCGGCTGGGCATGGAGCTGGCACTGGAACATAACTGTGGCCGCTCCCGTACTAATTGGTACCGAGGGCATTTCTCCCCGCTTCCACCCCGGCGTTGCGCTGGGCGTTGCATGGTAGGCGGCTTTTCCCAACCTACCGGGACTCGTTCCGGCGGGTTGGGGGCCGTGAATGATGCTCTGCGGAGCCCCCCAGTAATGCCCCGCCGCGCGTGAGCCAGCGTGACAATGCCCGGCAGGGGAGGATATACGGTTTAAGAAGCCATTTTGCAATGGACTCTCCGCGAAGGAGACCGTGGCTCCGTAGCGGGTTCCCCATGCGGGATTCTTAAACCGTATATCCTCCCCTGCCGGGCATTGTACCGCTGGCTCACGCGCGGCGGGGGGCTGGATCTGGCTTTCAGAAAAGATTTTTTGCGCGAAAGCCGGGCCATGAAAGGGCAAGGAGTTCTTTGTCGGCCGTCAGGAGTACTGCGTTCAAAACGGTAACTGTCGCAGCAATGATACAATCAGGAAGTTTTAGCCTAGCGCTGCGGCGAAGGGCGATAGTTTCTTTTTTAACCGCTTCCGTAAGTTCCATAATCGGGATCCTACTGGAGAGAAATGAGCGAAGATTTTCCTCCTCATTTGGCGGCAACGCAGGCTTGGAAAACAATTCAATCTCGGATATGACACTGATAAACAAATCCGCTTCATTCAATTCTTCCTCCAGACTGGAAGGAATTACGCTGCCCTTGGTAGCAAGAAAAATTACCGCATTGGTGTCCAGTACAAAGCGGCTTTCAGTCATCCCACTCGTCCCTGAGTTGCCGCTGATACGCAACACCATCGCCGTATGTTTGTGGGGAAAGGATGCCAAAGTACCCCGAAATGGGTTTGCGGCTGTGGCTGGCGACCCGCAGGGAGTCATGGGCTGGAGTAAAAGTAAGAATGGTCTTTCCCGCTGGCACTTCACTGGGTACGGTGATGATCAGCCTACGGTCAGGCGGGATTTCGACAGTCTGTTTAACGATCATACGGTAAATATAGCATAAGTTCCGTGCGGAAACAACTCTGGCGGTACGCTTGTTGGCACATACACGTGGGACGGCACTCGCTGGACACACCAGATGTAAGCCCCCCGCATCCTTCCCGCATCCTTCCCACAGCCCTCCCCGGAATCCGGGGAGGCTACCGGGGGTAAATGCCGTGGATGATGTTCTTCCCCCAGCAATGCCCCGCCGCGCGTGAGCCATCAGTACAATGCCCGGCAGGGGAGGATATACGGTTTAAGAAGCCATTTGCGTGGACTTTCCGCGTAGGAGACCGTGGCTCCGTAGCGGGTTCCCCATGCGGGATTCTTAAACCGTATATCCTCCCCTGCCGGGGCTTTGGCAGAAATGCATGGCTCACGCGCGGCGGGGGGCCTACCCGCCAAGACTTGCCGAAAACCTGATTTCGGGGATTCCTGAATCGGACTTTCCCCCCTGACTGCGGTATTTTCCCGGATTTGCTCCCGTGTAAAGCTTAAAAATCTTTGAAAACCAGCTCTGGTCTTCAAACCCGCAGGCGCGGGCTATCTTGCTCAGGGAGAAATTCGTGCTGGTAAGCATATATCCGGCCTTCTCTACCCTAAGGCGGTTAAGGTAACTCGAAAGGTTCTCGCCCATTTCCTCCCTGAAAATCGTGCTGAAATAAGGCGCTGAAAATCCCGATACTCGCGCGATTTCCTCCAGGCTAATCCTCCGGGTAAAGTTGTCCAAAATAAACCGTTCGGCTTTTTTCAGCGCCGATGCGTGGAGCATCCCCTGAAAGCTGAATATCTGCCCGGCTATGCCGTCAAAAATCTGATGCATGGCATCGGTAAGTTCTTCAATAGTGTCGGCTTCCCGGATAGAGTTTATGTACTGGCTGTTTGTTTCAAGAACAGTCTGCGCCGAGAACCCGCAGCCGGTATCCGTGCGGGAAATAAGCACCGCCAGTTCCATAGCTCTATACTGGATATGCTTGAACTGATCCGGGTTCGCCAAAAAAACAGCCGCCAGAATTTCGTTCAATATATACCTTGCCGCCCCCGTATCCGCCCGCCTGAGCGCGTCAAGCAGTTCCCGTTCCTTGTCCAGCGGGTATTCGGGCCGGTGGCTTGCGAGCGGGTACTGGTTCTTCAAGACCTCGATTCTTGCCGAAAGCTCCGCCTGCTGTTCCGTCCGGCGTTCCGCTGCGGCATGGCAGCCATCGCTTCCGGCGGAAAGGGATTTGGCGCACACAAGCATGAGTTCGGCAAGGGCCTTAACCTTCTGGCCTTCTCCACAGGGAAAATGGCTCAGCGTTTGTTTTAGTTCCCCCTCGCTTACGGCCTCGCCGTATATGGTATGGATACGGGCGCAGGCTTCCTCGCTGTCTACCCCAAGAAACCCGCCGCCACAAAGAGCGCCCGCAAACTGCCCGTTAAAATACAGCGGGCTCGTCCAGAACATAAACCCAAGGGGACACTCGTACGTGTAGGAACCGCCCAAGCGGTGCGATTCCTTAATCGCGCTCGTATGTATTTTTCCGCAAGGGCTTGCGTAAGCGCCCGGGCGATTATTCACGTTCACGTTCTTTTTGCCCTTGGTGCAAAAGGAATTAGCGCACAAAGAACAGGCGTTTTTTTCGCCGCCTGTTTCCAAAGAAATTCCGGGCATAGGCGTATAGTTATGGTCGTACACGCAGGCGAAGGCTCCCGTCGCCCTCGTGTACACCGCCATAAGAGCCTGAGCGTCCCGCAGTATTACCCCGGTTTTGTCCTGAGTTGAAGCTGTAGTTGTTGTATAGTTCCTGTTCATAGTTACTCCTTGTGGTTAAACAGCGCCGGGCTTGTTTGCGTGTCCTGACGGTTCCCGGCCAAATATCCGCCGCCGCTCTCCCGGAATTTTCCCGGACTTATCCCGGTAAAACTTTTGAATGTTTTGGAAAACCAGCTTTGATCTTCAAACCCGCAGAGCTTTGCGATTTCGCTTAAAGGTTTCCCGGTTTCCGTAAGCAGAGCTACCGTCTTTTCTACCCTAAGGCGGTTAAGGTAAAACGAAAGGTTTTCGCCCATTTCTTCCTTGAAAATCGTGCTGAAGTAGGGCGCTGAAAGGCCGGAAGCCTGAGCGATTTCCTGAAGGCTGATCTTGCGGGTGTAGTTTTCCCAGATATAGCGTTCAGCCTTGCGGATAGCCGCAGCGTGGCGCATTCCCTGAAAGGAAAAAATCTTGCCGGCGATGCGTTCAGCGCCTTGATACAGGTTTTCGATCAGGTCTTCGGTGGTTTTTGATTCCAGTATCCGGTTTAAATTCCGGTTATTGGCTTCCAATAGGGTATCGCCGTGGCACGTTTCGGTATCCCCGGCTCTGGAAAGAAGTACCACCAGCTCGATTGCCCGAAAGCGGACAAGTTCCATGTTTTCCGGCCCTGCCACAGCTATGGCGCAGTCCATGAGTTCTTTCAAAATCCGGCATCCTGCCTTGTTGTCCCCCCGCCGGAACGCCGCGACAAGCGTCCGCTCCTTTTCCAGCACCCCTAGCCGGGAGCCGTCCGCGCCGGAATCCTGCGGGGCATCTTTTGATGCCTGATCCGGTGTCCCGCCAGCGTTTTGGGGAGGTACATTCTGCCAGATTTTGCGGCGAATCAATTCACACGGCCCTTCCCTTCCTTTTGAGATTTCCCCGGCGCAGAGCCCCAGCATTTCGGCCATAGCTTTGACTTCCTCGTGGCTCTTTTCCGGCATATCCTTGATCATTGCCGAAAACATCTGCACGGCGTCCTTGTTATTGCAGAGGCCGCGGAATCTTTCCAGCGCCATGCCGCGCCCGCCTAAAATAACCTGCCCCGCAGTCATGGCCCCGGCGTACCGCCCGTTCCGGTAAAGGGGGCTTGTCCAAAACACAAAGCCCGCGGCGCAGGAATACACATACACGCCCCCAGTTCGTCTGGATTCGTCAAGAGCCTCTTGATGTACGTCATGGCATGGGCACTCGCTTTCTTGGCAAACCCGCAATGGCTCATGCGTGTTTTTTACGCAAAACTCGCAAACCGGCGTTTGCTTATGTATGGCCCTGCCGGAGCTGTCGATTATCGCCGCAAGACAGCCCATCGCGCTATCGTAGTGCTTTAGCGCCTGCCCTGCCTTAGCCAGCAAGGGCATTATTTCCCTGCGGCCGATAATGCTGGTTTCACCTTCTGCGGCAGGCGGCAAATCGCCGTTTCCGGCGGATGTTTGTTTCATTTTTTCTCTCCAATGTACAATCTATAAAGTTATTGAGAACGAACTACACCCAAACGGATATTTATTTGCGGCCGCGCATGGAATTTTGGAGAATGTTGTCATAACACCGCCTTTGTGCCGCCGGAGAAATGCCTCCGGCGGCTTCGTTTACTTCAGCAGTCCCAGAGCGGTGGCAATCCGTATGGCATCAGCGCGGTTAATGGCCCCCAGTTTGCCATAAACGGCCTTGATGATGTTTTTAACGCTACTTACCGAAAGGGATGATTCGGCGGCGATTTTTTCTCTGGTAAGCCCTCTGGAAATGCCCTTTAATACCGCCAGTTCTCTGGATGTAAAAAAGGGGGCTTCTTCCTCTTCGCCCCCGCCCCGGTATTGATCCGCCGCCGCGCTTAGTTTTTTCGCGTAAACCGAAGCCTTGCCCCGTATCGCCTCCAGCCAAGTTACGGGAACGGCGGATGTTCCTACAGTAGCGGCGGCGTTAAGCGCCATGTTTGCCACATTCCGCATATCTTCGCCAAGTTCAATAAAGGGCATATCAAAAACTACCGGGCAGTCCGCTTCGCCGCCGCCGGAATTGTACTGCGCCATTCCGTAGGCCGCCTCCAAAATCTTCAACGCGCCCTGTTCATCGCCCATGCGGCTATGGGCGGCCATTCGCAAAACTGTTAGTTCCAGCATCCCCAAGTAGTAAGAGCCCAGCCCCTCGCGCGCTTCTTTCCGCTCCGTAAAACTCAGCATTTGCGCATAACGCTTCTCGGCGAGCAGACTTTTTGCCTTTGTCATTGTTTCATAATTTTGATACTGTAAGTTTAGGTCGCTTTCCTCGTAATCATTTTTTAGCCAAGGCGCGATTCGTTCTGTCATGCCGGTGTGGGCATATATCCAGCCTAATGTAATGTCGTATATCAGATAGCGGTTAATGTAATCCGGCAGGTCAAGCAGCGCTTCCATCTGCGCGTATGTTTCCCTGCCTGCGTCAACATCACCGGAGCAAAGGTATATTCGCAAAAGGTAAAAAAGGCTCTTGTTTTCAATCTCGTACTGCTTTTTTTCACGGGCCTTAAAAACAGCTTCCCTCGCGTGTTGCTCGGCGGCATTCAGTTCCCCTTTAAAGTACTCAAGCTCCGCCCGGCACAGGCTGTCAGCGCCGCCAAGATACCCGCCAATGGAATGTGAAGCGTGGGGAATGCAGCGGGCAATAATGTCAATGTACTGTTCAAATTCCCCATCTCTGGGCGAGTGTCCCAATATATTCGCGTAGGAACCAACACTTGTCTTTGCCATGGGGCCGGAAACAACATATGGATTGCACATGCGGTAATAGTTTCCACGCTGAAAGTATTCAACCGCCGGGCTTATGTCCCGTGTTATGCGATACGTGAAAAGGCTGAGAGTTCCAAGGGTGTTGTAACAGGCGGACAGTATCCAAAAACGCAAAAGGCCCGGCGGCATATCCTCGAATTTACGGATGCTCTTTTCAAGATCGGCCTTTGACTCGTTGTAACGCCCCAAGTTAAAAAGGAGTCCGGCTCTTGTTACATGGCGAAGAAACAAAAAGTTTTCATCATCTTCATCGCGCCCGTCATCGGAAAAAACCCGTTCAAGAATTTCCATGAACGATGCGGCTGCCGGCCTTGACATGATGCGGGGAGAGGAATAAATCGCGTTCATAAGGCCCTTGTAATCCCCGGTCATTCCGTAACTGATCGCGGCGCCCGCCAGCAAACGGTTTTCCATGCACCACTGAGCGTAAATGGAGCAGGCGTTTTTTATTTCCTGCCGGGAAACTTCCCCCTGCTTTTCCCGCAGATATTCCAGAAAAAGCGGATGTATTCTAAAACAGTGCAAGTACACATCGTAATGGTAAAGAGCGCTCAGGTGATTCAGGTAAATAATTTGTTCTTCCGGCGGGGGAAGAATTTTCGACAAAACCTCCGCCGGCCATTGATCAAAAAAAGAAACGGTAACAAGAAAACGCTGATACGAAACCGGGACAGAAGCGAATAGCGTGTCTATCATGCTCCTGACGCTCCCGCCAGCCAGAAGGCAGCGGCTGTATGGTTTCCCGTTTTTAATTTCTTCCGCGATAAGGCGTATCGCCAGCGCCCAGCCTTCGGTATCGGCGAAGATGTTTTTCACGTCATCCGGCGTAAGGCTTATATTCCTAAGCCGGAAATAGGCGGCGATTTCTTCTTCGTTAAAACGCAAATCATCTACGGTAACACGGGACAAAATCCCCTTTGAAAAAAGGCTCATAACATTAATGTCCGGCTCCATGCGGGAAATCAGGATCATTGTTTCTTTGGGATAGGGAGATGTCAAAAGTCCGTTGACAAAATCGAGGATGGGTTTCCCGTTTATCAGGTGAAAATTATCCGCCACGATTGCGAATCGCTTTCCGCGCGCGACAGTGTCCGCCAGAACCGAAAGGCAGCGGAATATCTGGCTGGGCGATTCGGGAAACCCTATTTCTTCCAAACCTTTTCCGGCGCGGCAGTCATGAAGGGTTACGGTTTTGGTAACGCTTTCCCAGAAATACAGGGGATCGTTATCCCGCTCTGTAAGGGATAACCAAACAGCCGTTTTATGTTTCCAGCGCAAAAAGGAATCTACGGCGCGGGTCTTGCCATAACCTGCTCCCGCGGTAACAAGCACCACGGAATTTCCGGCGGCCTTTTCCAGCAGGCAATGGATACGCTTTCTTTCCAGTACAAACGGTTCATCTGAAAGGGAAAGGCCGCCTGTCAATAAAAATCTAGCCATGCAATGCCCCGCTACAAAATGCCTTTTTCCGCCGCCGCCCGTATCGCGTCTGCTTTGTTAAGCGCGCCGAGCTTACTGTAAACGCTTTTAACGGCGCTTTTAACAGTGTTAGGCGAAATGGAGGCTGCCCCGGCAATTTCTTCCATGGTAAGGCCCTGAGAAAGACCTGAAAGGACGTTCATTTCCCGCGGAGAAAGGGGCGAACCTTTGCGGCGTCCGCTTCGCTGGCAGGCGCGCTCGCTTTGGCGGTACAGCTTTTTCGCGTAAACGGCGGCCTTCCGGCGGATTTCCTCAAGCCACTGCGGACAAAGCCCCGCCGCAGTGCCGCCGGAAGAAATGTCCTTTATGGCTGTTTCCGCAAGCGCCCTCATGTCCTTGCCCAGTTCGGCAAAGGGTATGAAAAGCCCTGAGGGAGCCGCAAGCTGGTGCGCCTGATAAAGAGCTTTAAAAGCGCCCTCCCTGTCCTGTAAGCCGTAGCGGCAGACTGCTTCAAGAGCTTTCATTTCGATGTCGCCCATAACAATGGGTTCCACATCTCCCCGGTTTTCCATGACAGCAAGAGCGGCAGGGTACTGTTTCTTGGACAAATAATATTTCGCCTTAACCAGCCTTTCCAGCCCCTGAACCATTGAATTAAGTTCGCTTTTTTCGTAGCCGCTTTTCAGCCAAGGGGCAATTTTTTCTTTTTGGCCTGTCTGAATATAATACCAGCCGGTAACAATGTCATGGTAAAAATGCCGGTTCAGAAAAAGCGGTTCTTCCAGTTCGGCACGGAGCTGTTCGAAGATATGTTCAAATTCTTTGGCGTCTGCCCGGAATACATTGATGCGCAGAAGGTAAAACAGCGCCCTGTTCGCAATTTCGTACTGCTGTGCTTTGCGTGACTTGGCAAGGCTCTGCGCAAGCTGTGTTTCCGCTTTTTGAATGTCCCCACGGTAAAATTCAAATTCCCCCCGGCAAAGCTCGTACATTCCCGCCTGACATCCCCCCATAGCCAGAGTGGAATAGGGGACGATTCTGCCTATCATTTCAATGTATGTTTCCATATCTTCCACTGTTGCGGGGGCGGCAACTCTGCATGCGTATGAACTCATAATTATTCCATTGACTGGAGCTTTGACGATGTGCCCCGCGTGTTCTGATTCAAGGGCCGCGTTCATAAAGTATCCGGTAAAATCGTATTGCTTGGTATGAATGGATTGTATTAAGCCAATAAAGCCAAGATTTATGTAACAGGCCCTTAGTATGCCATGCTTTCGGGGACTGTCTGGCATCGCTTGAAGCATGGGAATAATTTCAATCGTCTCGGTGCGGTTTTGCTCGAAGCGCCCAAGGCTGTTGAGGATGCGGTTGCGTATAACGATAATTTCAGGGTAGTCCCGGTAAACCTCCGGCGGCGCTCTTTCAAGAATATCAAAGATAAACCGGGCCATCGCGGTGGGCAGCATTAGGGGAAGCGTGTTAAAGATACTAACAATGCCGCCGTAATCCCCTGCTTTGTCGTAGCTGATAATGGCGTCCATTTTCCTGTTGTTCGCGGCGCACCAGAGCGCGGTCTTTGTCCACACATCTTTTTTTTCCTCTTCGGTTAGTTCATCCTGTTTTTCCCGCAAGTAGTCCAGAAAAAAATGATGGATGCGGTAAGAGTTCAAGAAACTGTCAAAGCGGATAAAAGAATCTATGCCTTCCATCTGTTTAATCAAAAGCGGGTCTTTGCCTATTTCCCGCACAAGATCAGGATCGAAATTTTCGACAAGGGACAGCTTGATCAAAAGCCGCCTTAACTCAGGCGAAACGGATGCCATGACTTCGCTTTCGATCAGTCTGGAAGCGCCGGCCCTTAGAAGCTGCGGGACATGGGGCATCCAGCTTTGAAGGTTCCCGGCGGACGCATTCCTGAGCGGCGCGTTCCTGAGCGACAGGGCGGCAAGATGTATGGCAAAGGCCCAGCCTTCGGTGTCGTGGTAAATGGCGGATGCCAGCCTAGGGCCGGGGCTGACATTCCGGAGCCTGAAGTAAGAAATCATCTCATCCCGGCTGAAGCGCAAATCCTCTCCGGTGATCCGGGCGATGAGTTTTTTAGCCTCAAGTTTTTCCATCCTAAGGGACGGCTCTGTTCTGGAGATAAGCACTGAAGTGATGTTAGGGAATAGCGCGCTCAAACACCGCTCCAGAAAGCCTAGCACGGTTGTACTGGTAATGAGGTGTATGTCGTCATACACAAAAAGGTATTTTTCGTTGGGAATGGCATCCTGGCGGGAAATCTCAAAAAGCCGCTGAAACTGCTGTTCCGTAGCGGGAAATTCAATTTGCCGCAGTTTTTCGGCAGCCTCCCTGCTGACGATTGATATGGCGGATGTGAAGTTTTCCCAAAAGCGGCCTTCCAGATTGTCCCGCTGCGAAATCTGTATCCACGCGGTGCGGACATTAATTTTTTTGGCGAAGGCGTACACTCCCTGAGTCTTGCCGTACCCCGCGCCAGCCACAACACTGACGATGGGTTTTCGCACGGCCCTTTCCAATAGGCGGTTAATCCGCGGGCGTTCCAGGCAAACCTGACTTACGGATGCGGCCGGAGTATACCCGTGAAAAAAGCTTTCCTGCAATAATGTTTCCTTCTCTGTTCCGCAATAACCGCACCGGCAGTACGCACGCCACGCTCTACTTTAATTGTAGTAGATTATCGCCGTTTTTTCGCAATATTATCGTATTACAAGGGCGTGTCTTCCATGTTTCGGGTGTTTTTTGGGGAAAGATTGCAGTATTTTACGATGTAGTTCGCGTTACGGCGGTTTTCACGGCATAGAAGCGCCGCCTGCCGACATTGAAACTTTCACGTTTACAGGCTATTCTACATTACGAATATGCCTGTAAAGCTAAACCCCGAAACAGCAAACCGTGTAAACGGATTTCTTGAACGGATGTTCCCCCTGCTTGTTTCTCTGGGGGTTGTTCTGGGCGTCGCGCTGCCTTGGGTTTTTATCAACCTGCGGCCCCTTGTCCCTTGGTTTTTTGGAACTGTAACCTTGGTTGGGGCGCTGAAACTCCGTGTCAGGGAGCTGGGCAGAACCGTATCCTCGCCCGTCCCCATTCTTCTTTTCTTTTTCATGGCCCGCCTTTTTATGCCCTTTGTGGTATTCACTTTAAGCAGGCTGATTTTCAGAGATGATCCTGATGTTGTTACCGGCTACGTGCTTCTTTATTCAGTGCCTGCGGCAGTAACAGCTTTCATTTGGGTTTCGATTTTCAAAGGCGATCCCGCGCTGGCGCTTACCCTGATACTGCTGGACACGATCCTTTCCCCGCTGGTTGTGCCGGGCACGATACGGTTTTTTGTGGGAACCGGCATGGATTTGGACATGGTATCCATGACTATTTCTCTGGTTTTAATGATAGTAATTCCCACAATCGCGGGCGTGAGCCTTAACGAGTCAAGCCGGGGGAAAATTCCGGCGTTGATTTCTCCCTATCTTACTCCGCTTTCCAAGATATTCGTGATTTTCGTACTCGCCGCCAATACCGCGGCTGTAGCGCCGCAGATACGGCTGGACAATCCCCGGCTGTGGATTGTTATCGCCGTCTGCATTGGCTTTATTGCGTTAAGCTTTACCTGCGCCCGGCTTGTTGCGTTTGCGGGCAAATTCAACAGGGAAAAACAAGTTTCCTTTTTGTTCGCATCGGGCCTGAGAAACAGCGTCGCCGCCATGACGCTGGCGATACAATACTTTCCCCAAGCGGCGGCGCTGCCCGCGGTAATGGGCATTATACTTCAGCAGAACACCGCCGCCATCATGGGGCGCATCTTTTTCGGTAAAACAGGCGGCGGCGAACAGGCAAAGCCGGAAACGCCGCGAGGCTAATCTTTCAGGGGAATTTTCAATCTATCCCCGCCGCTTTCCTAAAACGCTTAATCGTGGCGGCCGCTATGTGCCGGGCCTTTTCCGCGCCCCGCTCAAGAATTCTGTCCAGCGCCGGAATGTCGGCCATTATGGCATCGTACTGTTCCCGCACGGGGGTAAGTTCCCGGTTTATCACCCTAAAAAGCTCTTCCTTGGCCTCGCCCCAGCCCATGCCCCCGGCACGGTAACGCCCGGCCAGCGCCGCCTGTTCATCATGGGAAGCGAAAAGTTTGTACAACAGAAAGATTTGGCTTGAATCCGGGTCTTTGGGTTCTTCCACAGCTTGGGAATTGGTTACTATCCGCATGATGGTTTTACGCAGGTCTTTTTCCGGAGCGAAAAGCGGGATAACGTTGTTGTAACTCTTGCTCATTTTGCGTCCGTCAAGGCCGGGAACCACCGCCACTGTCTCCCGCACCGCCGCCTGCGGCGCTTTAAGCAGCTCCTTGCCGTAGTTGGCGTTTACCGACTGGGCTATGTCCTGAGCCATCTCGATATGCTGTACTTGGTCTTTGCCCACGGGCACTACATCCGAATCAAAAAGGATAATGTCGGCGGCCATAAGCACCGGGTACGTAAAAAGCCCCATGTTGACTCCGGCATCGGGGTCGTCCCCTTTTTCGTTGTTTTCCTGCACGGCGGCTTTGTAGGCGTGGGCCCGGTTCATAAGGCCCTTGGACGTAAAGGCCATAAGCATTGTGGTAAGTTCAAACACTTCAGGGATGGAACTCTGGCGGTAAAAAATTACGCTCTGTGGGTCAAGGCCCGAAGCAAGCCACCCTGCCGCCACCTTTCTTATGCTGGTGTTGAGCTCTACAGGGTTCTTCATTACATTAAGGCCGTGGTAGTCGGCGATAAAATACCGGGCGTCGTACTCTTTGGCAAGTTCCAGCGCAGGCTTTATCGCGCCAAAATAGTTGCCGATGTGAAGGTCTCCGGTGGGTTTAATTCCGGTTAAAGAAACTTTCTTCATGGTGCTACCAATGTACCGGGGATACGGAAAACTGTAAAGCCGGGGATGAACCTCTAGCGGAATGCACAGCGGCGGCTACACGTCGCCGGGCTCAATCTGCGGGATCGAAAAAGTCCGCTCCTTCGCCGAAGCCGGATCGGTAAACGAAAGAGAGAAAGCCCTAAGGCCAAGAAACCCGCCGCCAAAGGGCCTGCCGCCGTACAGGCTGTCGTTAAGGATGGGCATACGCAGCCATGCAAGGTGGCTGCGTATCTGGTGGCGGAATCCCCGGACTATCCCAAGGCGAAATGCCGTTAGGCCGCTGGCGAGGGAATGGGTTTCAAGAATTTCCGTACGGTACTGTTCGCCAGTTGTGGGGCGAACCGCTTTTCGTCCCGGGCCGTAGGGCCTGAAAGCGCTTTGGATGATGTTCTGGCCGGGGTGCGGGGCCATTGGGGGAAAGCCCCCAAGCGCTGTTTCGCTTTTTGCGGCAAGAGCGCTGTATTCTTTCCGGAACGTGCCTTCTTTCTGCTGTTCCAGAAAAGATTGCATCGCTGTCTTTGTCCGGGCAATCAGCAACAGCCCTTGCGTTTCGTAGTCGAGCCTGTGGAGCAGCCCGCCTTCCCCCGCGCTTCTGCCGGGCACGTCCGCTATTTCCGGAAATTGCAAAGCGCAAACGTCAAAAAGGGTCTGCGCTTGGGCAGAGCGGGGCTGGGGGGCCGAATGCATTCTGGGGGGTTTGTAAACGACCAGAAAATGCTTTTCTTCCACAAGGATATGGGGAAGGGAAAAATCGCTTACCGGAATAAAACCAGCGGCTGCCACAGCATTAAAACGTGGAAAGCATAACGGAAATAGACCCCGCTACTTTGCCAATAGCCGGTTTAGCCGTTTGACAAAATCCGCCGGGTCTTTAATCTTTACGCCCTCCACCAATAGCGCCTGATCCAAAAGCACGCCGGAAATGTCCGCAATGCGCTGTTCGTCCTCGGTTTCTTTAAGGGCCGCAAGGATTGGATGTTCGCCGTTTACCTCCAGAATCGGTTTGGCGTCCGGCATTTCGATCTGGCCCATTGCTTTGAGCATCTGGGCCATCTGAATTGTGGGATCGTTTTCGTCCGCCACAATGCAGGAAGGGGAATCGTGAAGGCGGCGGGAAAGCTTTACGTCCTTTACACGGTCGCCAAGGGCCTTTTTAATCTTTTCGATTACGGGCTTTAGTTCCTTTTCCGCCTCTTTGTCCTTCTTTTCGCCCAGCTCCTCGTCCGCGCCGGAGCGGTTTACGGCCTTCAAGTCCCATGACTGGCTTTCGGTTTTGCCGTCTTCGCCGGGCTTTTCCTGCCGGTAACTGTGCAGGGAAGGAATTACAATGTCATCGATCTCCTCGTCCATGACAAGGACTTCGATTTCCTTGGCCCGGTACGCCTCCAAAAGCGGCGACGATTTAAGCGTTTTCTCATCCCCCCCGGTTATATAGTAAATGTGTTTCTGATCGCTTTTCATCCGGGAAACATATCCGGCAAAGCTCGTCCAGCCCTCCACAGTAGAACTCTTAAACCTGACCAGTTCCTGAATGGCCTCCCGGTTGGCAAAATCCTGATAAAGCCCTTCTTTCAGGGGGCGGTTATACTGGCTTACAAAGGTCTCCCACTTCGCTTTGGCCTCCTCGTCTCCCACGGCGGCCTTATCTGCCAGCGCCTTGAACTCCGAAAGGAGCTTTTTGACCGAGGCGCTTTTGATATTGGCGAGTATTTTGTTCTGCTGAAGGATTTCCCGGCTTACGTTAAGCGGAAGGTCTTCGGAGTCGATAACGCCCCGGACAAAACGCAGCCACGTTGGCATAAGTTCCTTTTCGTCATCGGTTATGAACACCCGCTTTACGTAAAGCTTTACGCCAGGCTTGTAATTGACCTGAAACATATCGAAAGGGGCCTTTTGCGGCACGTAAAACAGGGTCGAATATTCCAGCGTCCCCTCGGCCCTGGTGTGGACGTAGAAAAGGGGGTCGTCCGAATCGTGGCCGATTTGCTTGTAGAACTCTTTGTAGTCCTCGTCTTTCAGTTCCGCCTTGGCCCTGCGCCACAAGGCCGTGCCGGAATTGATCCGGTCGGTCTTGGTTTTACTGCCTTTTTCCTTGCCCTTGTCGTCCCATTCTTTTTCGTCGTAGGTAAGGTAGATGGGGAAAGCCACATGGTTGGAATACCGCTTAATGATGTCTTCGACCGACCAGCGGTTGGCGTATTCAAGCCCTTCTTCGCTTAAATGAAGGATTACCGTAGTGCCTTGGCTGTCCCGGCTGGCGCTTTCGATGTCATAGCCGTCCCTGCCATCGCTGTGCCATTTCCACGCGGCTTCCCCGGCGGCCTTGCGGGTTACAACCTCGATTTTTTCCGCAACCATAAATGCCGAATAAAAGCCCACCCCGAACTGGCCTATAAGGTTAGAATCCTTTTTCGCGTCCGCCGAAAGCTGCTCCAGAAACGCCTTTGTTCCCGACCGGGCAATGGTTCCCAGGGACTCCTCCAAATCCCGCTCGTTCATGCCAATCCCGTTGTCGGATATGGTAAAAGTCTTGGCTTCCTTGTCGAAGGAAATATCAATTCTGGGATCAAAACTAATAGATTTGTAGGCCTCGTCCGCCACGGTAAGGTATTTAAGCTTATCCAGGGCATCGGAAGCGTTTGAAACCAGCTCACGCAGAAATATCTCCCGGTTAGAGTAAAGGGAATGGATAATGAGGTGAAGAAGTTGGCTTACCTCTGTTTGAAACTGACGTTGCGCCATCACGGTCTCCTTGTTACGGAATAAAGATGATTGTTAGTGTAATCTAATAGTACAGGAACAGGGGTTGGAATGTCAAATAGCGCGCGACGGGGGCGCCCCTACTGAAGCTCCCTGACCGCCTGCTTTATAATTTCCAGGTGTTCCTGAACCTTGGGCAAGTGGTGGGAGATAGTCCGTATGGGCTTTCTGTTGTTCTGAACTGCGCCAATGGCGAGGTATTCGACAGACGTATCCAGCGAGGCCGCTATGCGTATCGCCTCGTTGACCCGTGGGTATATGCCCTTTGAAATCCACCCCTGAAACGTGTTAAAGCTAATGCCCGAATTTTTGGCCACCCATTCATGAGTGGTATTCTGCGCCTTTATCTCCCTTTTTACGTTTTCCCAAAAAATTGAAGCATCATCATTCATACCAAGGCACATTCTAGATTGAAAAGGGCAAAAATATATCCAAACAGACACAAAATTGCTTGACTTATATGTCTAAATGGATTATTATTCGATTAAATGTGTCTATTTGGACACAAAAGTATTTTTGTGGAGGTAAGCGAATGAAAAAGGTTTTGTTCAGGAAAGGCGTTTTCGCGGCGGTTGTGGCGGCCGCGCTGGTTTTTGCCGCCTGCGGTAACGGCAATGGCGGCGGGGGCGTTGCAGGGTTGCCTGAAGCGTTTACGCCGGGTGTCTTTACAGGGACTGCCCGCGGGTATTTGCGCTCGTTTGTGGCTGACGGCGAAGGGTACTTCCCCCGAAGGGAGTACACGGTTTCGGTTCAGGTAGATCACTTCAGAATCGTGAACATCTGGCACAACAGTACCGAGGGTGCTGCAGGGTCTGATACTGCGCATCACACCAACAACATGGGGCTTCACGCGGTCACGGCAATGCGGGACAGGATTATCCGCCACCAGACCGCTAACGTGGATGCTGTTACCGGAAACACCGTATCCAGCGAAGGCTTTCTGGAAGGAGTCAGGGAAGCCCTGCAGTCAGCGGGAGCGCCCCAGAGGTTTTTCCAGCCAACAACCGCATCAAGACGAACAACCCCGATTGACGTTGACATTCTGGTAGTGGGCAGCGGGCTGGCCGGCTCGTCCGCCGCGTTAGCGGCAGCGCTGGCAAACCCGGACGCGAACATCATGCTTATTGAAAAGCAGGAAGTGCCCGGCGGCGTATCCGCTTTTTCGGGGAATGTGTTTACGTTCTCGGCGCATGACACCCCTGAGGACAGGGCGCTTTGGGTTGAATACCTTGACAACATAGCCCAAGGCTGGGCCGACCGGGATATGCTGAACGCATGGGCGAATAACGCCTGGACTGCCATTAGGCATCTTAACTTTGGCAATGTACCCGCCGCCACAGCGTGGACTGGCTCCCAACCCGTACAGCGGATGAGAACCATTGCGGGCGTTACCAATCCCAGAGGCGCTAACGGCTTTCTTCCAAGGGCTCAAAATGCGGGCGTCGTGGTGTGGCTGGGCGTTAGAGCCACTGACCTTATCACAGACAGCGCCGGAGCCGTCATTGGGGCGAATGCAAGATGCGCCGACACCGGGCATCTGTGGACGTTTAACACAAGGGCCGGGGTAATTCTTGCGACAGGCGGCTTTGACAATAACCCCGAGCTAATGGCCTTGCACAACCGGGATACCCGCTTTGACCCGAACCACGGAATTCCGTCCACGGGCGATGGGATCATCATGGGGCAGGCAATAGGCGCTGACACCGTGTTCAAAGGCGGCGTTGGCGGGTTCAGCGTCCCCGAACCGGGCTGGCCGGGGCTGCTGAATACGTTCCTTTCAAGCTCGTGGGGACTGGTAAGCCAGACCGGACGTTCTTTCTTTGAGGACTTCGGTTCACCAACAGCCGTTACCGAGTCATTTACGCAAGTGCGCTCCTATGGCCCCGGCGAATTAAACTATGCCGGACACATGACCCCTGCGAATTTCAGGAACTACATTTTCCACGCGCGGGATCGGGGCGATTACGCCTTCCTACACCGCTGGATGGTCGATGTGCGCTGGCAGGACGCTCGTGCCAATAACATAGTTATAGGTGGACAGCCGAGTTACGATCCGGGTTTCAGCTTCTGGATTCTTTCAAGGGCGGCTACTAATACTGGCGCAGCTATAAACCAGATAAGCAGGGGCCATATGCGCTATGCCACAACTCTTGAAGCGCTGGCAGCCATGATAGATATGGACGATCTGGTAACCGTGTACCTTGACGGCGACGGGAACATCGTAGAAGCAGGCGGGACTGAGACGGAAATGACCTTGCTGGAAGCGGCATGGAGAAGAACGAACATCAGTCTTGCCCCGGATGCGGGCCTGTTCCGGGCTCTGCGAAACCAGCCGGCATCGCTTATCTCCTTTGGCGGCCTTAAACTCGACACAAACGCACGGGTTCTCGCCGCCGACAACAACCTGTCGCCGGTAGCGGCAGGCCAGCCGATACCGGGCCTGTGGGCCGCTGGCGACACCGCCACCGGACAGGTATTGTACCTGATGTATCCCGGCTCTGGAACAGCGCTCTCCTTCGGAGCTACCTTTGGGTATCTTGCCGCAAGGAACGCTTTGGCAAGGCTCGCCGCTGTCAATCAGTAATTAGCGTTTAGAAACAGGGCTGTCCGCAAGCAATCTTCGGGCAGCCCCATTTTTAAGGAGAACATTCATGAAAAAGAAAATGTCCATATTTGTTGTCGCGGCAGTTACCGCGGCATTGGCCCTTGTGATCGCGGCCTGTCCCCTTGAATTCACCGGAAGCGAAGAACGAAACGAGATACCTTGGGGCCACGCCGCCTTTTCCGACACTCTGGCGGGAAGGTCATGGGGCTATATTACGTGGGTAGATGTAGAAGTTACGTTTGTAAACGGCATTATTGACGACGTGAACATCCGGCATAACGAAAGCCGCGACCACGGGGCAGTCCTAATAAACCGCGCGATCCCGCTGATTGTTCAGGCAAACTACTTCGAGATAGACATAATAACCAGGTCGTCCATGGTTCGCACTGCCGATGCGCTTATTGACTCATGGAGAGACATACTCGCTCAGTTGCCATCCGAGTAAAAGGGAGACCACCATACATGAAAAAGGCACTACTTGTTTTTCTGTTGTTCAGCGTTTTATCCGCCAGCGTCTTTGCTCAGGTGTCATTCAGCGGAAGCGTGTACGCCGGAATCAGGCTTCAAATGCCGCATGACGGCGATGAAGCATTCGGCGTGTACCACCGGGAAGACAATTTTTCCAGAGTTCCCCGCTTCGATTTTACGGCCTCTGTTGTAAGGGAAAACTACGGAGCCAGACTGGACACCACCTTTCAGATGCCAAGCGATCCTATGGGGCAGCAATTCATCCTGAACGGGATTTACGGATGGGTCGATTTTTTGGATAACCAGTTCCGCCTTACCATGGGTGAAATTTCAAGCCCTGCATGGGTTACCCGTCTGGACGCCAGCCTTGACGAGCAATATTTCGACAAGATACGGGGCTTCCGTATCGAGTACAACACGCCTGTGCCGGGCCTGAGTGTCGGAGCGGCGTTCAGAACCGACGGACATGATTTCCAGACGCTTGGCAGGCGGATGATCTTCGGCGCTAATTTTATCCATCCCCTGTTTAACACGGTTTTCGCCTATGACCTGTCAACAAACGTCCGCACCCTTTTCGGCTTTAATTTTACGGGCATCCCCGACCTTACCGCCGGAATCCAGCTTTCCGGCGAATTTCTTGCCTCGTGGGATGACGCTTTTCACCCCGGAAGGCTCCAGATACACTACAAAGCCGGGTACAGAATTATGCGCCCGCTTTTCGCTTACGTGATATTTGGCCAGACCTTGCATGGCGAAGCGGGGGTACGCCCGTACTGGGAAATAACCCCCGGCGTTACATACCAGTTTTTCCCCGGCCTTACCGGAAGGTTTAGCGTAACGCTGGATAATTTTGATCGAAGCCCGAACAACAACCTGACGCTGAACACGGCGCTTGAACACACGCTTGCCGGCCCCGCGCTTTTCTACGCTGAACACAAACTACGGCTGGACAACATGGACAGGGCCGCCCACACAGTCGGCTTTGGCATAACAATCAGGGCATTTTAGGCGGGGCCTGCCCGCACTGCTTTTGTCTACGGCGCGCCTGTTATGAACGGAACTGGCTTTAAGGCAAACCTGCGAGCGGCGCTTACTTCCCGGCGGCTGACGGTCGGGAAGTTAAGCGCCATAACAGGCGTTGCCAAGGGTACGCTGGACTGCTACCTTGGCGCGCGGGCCTCCATGCCCCCGGCAGATGTCGCCGCCAAGATAGCCGCCGCGTTAGGCGTAACGGTCGAATACCTTGTAAGCGGACATGAAGCCAAGGCGCGGGAAAAAAACATCGGCGCGATAATCCGGCTACTGGTTGAGCTTAACGAGCGGGACGTGGAAACGGTGCTTGCCGTTACGAAGGTGCTGGAAGCGCAAGGATAGCCAAGGCACTATCCTGTACGCTGTTGACACTCCCGCATATTTCCCGTAGAATACCCTTACCTGCGGCTGTCATATAACGGCTATTATCTCAGCCTTCCAAGCTGATGACGTCGGTTCGACTCCGATCAGCCGCTTCTTCCCCAAGCCCCGCGCGGGCGCTTTGGGGTGTTCGCTACATCTCCCGCAAGAACGCCACGTATCCCCTGAACGCCATGTAAAGGTCTATCTTACTTATTACCTCGAACGGGGAGTGCATGGACAGTACGGGAACACCGCAGTCCAGCACATCCATGCCGTACTTTGCGGCGTAAAGGGCGATGGTTCCGCCGCCGCCCTTGTCTACCTTGCCCAACGCGCCAGTCTGCCAAGGGATGCTGTTCCGGTTCAGCATGGCCTGTACCTTGGCGCAGAACTCGGCGTTGGCGTCCGACGCGCCGGATTTGCCTTTTGAGCCGGTGTACTTGGTAAGCACAAGCCCCTTGCCCAAGTAGGACGAATTTCTTTTGTCAAAGACGCTCGCGTACGAAGGATCAAAGGCGGCGTTTACGTCCGTGGAAAGCATGGAGGAACGCTCAAAGCACCGGCGCAGCTTGTCCTCCCCGGCAAGGGCGGCGACAAAGTTCTCGAAGCCCCACGACTGCGCTCCGGTGTTGCCGTACGAGCCAGTTTCTTCCTTGTCGGAAAAATAGCAAACCGCTGTCTTTTCCGGCGGCTCTTTGGCGGCGGCAATTTCCACAAGCGCCCTAAGCGCAGGATACGCGCAGCACCTGTCATCGTGCCCGTACGCCCCTATCATGCTCCGGTCAAGGCCGAGGTCACGGGCTTTGAAAGCCGGGACGAACTCAATTTCCGCCGCCGCAAAGCCCCGCTCGTCAATGCCGTATTTTTCGTTAAGGATAGACAAAACCAGCAGCTTCACCTTTTCCTTTACTTTTTCGTCATTGTAGGGACGGGAGCCCGCAAGCACATCCAGTTCCTCTCCTTCCACCACTTCAGACGCTTTTTTCTGCAATTGCTCTTGGGCAAGATGGGGCAATAGGTCGGTTATGGTAAACACCGGGTCGTCTTCGTCCTCCCCAATCGTTACGCAGATTTCCTTTCCCGCCGAATCAATAAAAACCCCGTGCATAGCCAGGGGGATTGTTGTCCACTGGTACTTTTTAATGCCGCCGTAGTAGTGAGTATCCAGAAAGGCGAACTCGCTTTCTTCGTAAAGGGGGCTCTGCTTAAGATCGAGCCGCGGGGAATCTACGTGCGCCCCCAGAATATTGACCCCTTCGGCAAGGGGCCTTTTGCCCACCACGGCGGCGACAAGGGCCTTGCCCCGTATGTGCTGAACCACCTTCGCGCCCGGCTTTATTTCTTTGATTTTTTCCAGATCGATAAAGCCTTCCTTCCTAAGCAGCTCCACCGAGGCGGCGGAAAACTCACGCTCGGTTTTTCCCCGGTCAAGCATTTTCCTGTAGGACCGGGCAAACGCCTCCACCTCTTTTTCGGTTTTTTCGTCTATGGCTTCCCAGCAGTTTTTGGCGGCGAAAAAAAGTTTGTCGGCCAAGCGCTGCCCGGCGCTTTTTTGCTCTTTGCTCTTGGGCTCTTTGGACATGGTACGCTCCTTGCAAGTATACAGCGGTAGAAAAACCGCCTTCGACATGATACAGTAAATCCTATGGAAATTCGAGACCGCTACGCGCCTTCTCCTACCGGCCTTCAGCACGTCGGGGGGGTAAGGACAGCGCTTTTTAACTACCTCTTTGCCCGCTCAGGGGGGGGGAAGTTCATTCTCCGGCTGGAAGACACCGACCGCTTACGGTCAGAAGATGTCTTTGTGCAGAACCTCTACGACACCTTTGCGTGGCTGGGTTTTGCGTGGGACGAAGGCCCGGACGTAGGCGGCCCCTGCGCGCCCTATATTCAATCGCAGCGATTTGAGGTTTACAAGAAATATGCCCACGAACTTGTGGGCCGGGGCCGGGGCTACTACTGTTTTTGCTCCGCCGAGCGTATTGATAAAATCAGGCAGGAGCGGGAAGCGGCCCATTCCAGCGAAAGCGGCTACGACCGCCATTGCCGCCACGTTCCGCCGGAAGAAGCCTCCCGCCGGGCCAGCGCTGGCGAGCCCTGTACCGTCAGGCTCAAAATCCCTTTGGGGGAAAAGCCCGGCGACGAGCCAAGCACGAAATTTTACGACCTGCTCCTTGGCGACATTGAATGGAAGAACAAGGACATTAACCCTGACCCCGTGCTTCTAAAATCGGACGGCTTTCCCACCTACCACCTTGCGAATGTGGTGGACGACCACCTTATGGAAATAACCCATATCATGCGGGCACAGGAATGGCTGCCCTCCGTTCCCCTCCATGTGATTTTGTACGATTCTTTCGGCTGGGTTCCCCCCGCCTTCTGCCACCTGCCGATGGTGATGGGGCAGGACGGAAAAAAACTTTCCAAACGGCACGGAGCGACCAGCATTGACGAGTTCCGCCGTCAGGGTTACCTTCCCGACGCGCTGATTAACTACATAGCTCTTCTGGGCGCTTCCTACGAGGAAGGAAAAGACATTTACACCCTTGACGAACTGGTTCAGCGGTTCAGCACGGAAAAACTCAACACTGCCCCGGCGGTATTCGACTACAAAAAACTGGAATGGTACAACGGTCAGTACATCAGGATGAAAAGCGACACCGAGCTTTCCGGCCTTACCCTTAACATAGCGGTTGGCGCGGGGCTGTTCGGCGCGCCGGGGCAACGGCCCGATTCCGCCCAGCAAGCCCTTTACACCGCTGCCATGCCGCTCGTGAAAGAGCGGGCCGTGTTCCTTACCGAGATACCGGAGAAACTCCGCTACCTTTTCGCCGATCCCGCTATGCCCGCAAAGGAAGAGTTCTTTCCCAAAAAGGCGGACTTGGGCGTTACGGTGGAACTGCTGAGTAAAGCGCGGGCCGTCATACGCAGCCTTGCGGAAGCCTGCAGCGACGACGAAGCGGAAGCCCTGATCAAAGCCTTTGCCGAAAAAGAGGGCCTAAAGCTAGGCGATCTTATGATGCCCCTGCGGGTAGCGGTAACCGGCGCGCGGGTAAGCCCCCCCCTGTTCGGGTCTTTGCGGCTCTTGGGGGCCGAAAAGTCGCTGGCACGGGTTGACCGGGTGCTAGAGGGCTTGAAGTAAGGGTTGGACGGGGAGTAACTGCGGCGCTTTACCCGCTGGTTTTCTCCGCCATAAGCGCCCCGCTTTTCCCGTCCTTTCGCCCATCCTGCAGCCGCAGTTCCTCCAGCGCGCCGGAAGGGGAGCCTTCAAGGCTTTTTCTCGTGCCGCTTACCAGAACCAGCCCCCGCTCGCTGCATCCGTAGCGGCCCCAGCCTTCCCCGGCTGGAAACAAGTCGGAAACAACACGGGCTTTCACGAAAGCCTGCGGCCTGTCATGCTGTGCTGTGTTCGCCCGCCCCAAAGGCTCACGGCGGGATGCCGGGCCGGCAAGGATAAAACTCAAAACCGCCCGTTCCTTGGGAATCCCCGCGGCGCCGGAGAGCTTGTGCAGGGCGTCCGGGGCGTCTTCTGTGTCAAAGGCGAAATGACACCACTTGGCCTTGCGGAAAGGGGCGCTCCCCGGCCCGGAAACCGCCGACAGGGGACATAGCCCCGAATGAACGCAGGGCGAAAGCGGACAGCGGCCCTCCTTCATAAAGCCCAAACGGAGAAGCGAAATAAACTCCCCACAGCGGGGAATGCCGGGCTCCATCACCAGGATTGAACCGGAGGGATTGGTAAGCGACGAGAGCAGGCGGGCCGCCCGGTTCGTGAACGCCGCAAGCCCTTCGGTGTCCAGCGGGGAAAAATTCCAGAAAAGCTCGTTGTAAACATTTACCGCTGCGGTTAGGGCGGCGGGTTTGCCCTTGATTTCGATGGAAAGGCCGCCATGCCTTTTCAGTTCGCCCCGGATAGTCTTGATCACCCAAGGGCAGTCTGAGCCGCCGGGCCGCCCGCCATCGCTCTCGATGGTGTCAGAGGCAAGGGCGGCGAAAAATTTCCTGCCCGCTTCCAGCACGGCGGGGGTTCTGTCCACACAGCGGAACTCCAGGGGAAGCCTGCGGAGATCGGGGCGGCTTATCCAGAGAGCCGCCGCCAGCGTAAGGGGCCCCGCACCCACATCGTTTACCGTGTCATGGCTTTTCAAGTCCAAGGGCAGACCGGGCAAAAGGCGGCAGAGCCGGTAGATGTTCCAAGGCATGAAGTAACGCAGGTACGCCGAAAGCAGGGCGGGCTTTCCAAGGTAGGAAGCGCCGCGGTCTTCCCTGTTGGCGGTAAGCAGGCCGGAAAGTTCCGCCACGTCACGGGGCAGCCCAGAGCGAAACCGTCCGGGCATGGGGAAAACCTTGTCGATAAGGCGGGGCAGGCGGTTAAGGACGCGCCGCCCCTCGTTTGAAAGGGGAGAAAAAAGAGAGGCCACTATGGTTCCTTGTTTTCCTTGTCTTTGACAAAGAAAAACAGGTCTAGAAGCTGCGAGCGAAGGGCCGAAATATAGCCCCGCAAATCCTGATAGTCTCCGGCAAGTTCCCGGTAAAGCTGGGCCTTTGCGCCCTCCAAGGTAAAACGGCGCTCGTACAGCAGGTATTTTAGCCTGAACAGAATTTGCAAATCCCTGTCCCCGTACATACGCCTTCCGTACACATCCTTTACCGGCTGAATTAACGGTATCTCTTTTTCCCAATAGCGTATAACGTGAACTTTTACCCGCAATAGCCGCTGGGCGTCGCCCATGCTGTAAGAGGCCATGTTACCGCCGCTTGCCCTTTTCGATAGGTTTCGCAGAAGGGCGAATCTCTATGGACAGGGGAACAAGCGAAAAGCCGAGGTCTCGGCGTATGCGGTTGCGAAGATAAGCGATGTACGTTTCGCCTACCGCTTTGGGGCGGGAAACAAAAAAAACAAAGCGCACCGGATTGGCAAGTATCTGTACGGCGTAGCGTATCTTAAACCAGCTCTTTCCCGCCGGAGGCGGATACTCGGTAAGCCATTTTTCCAGCGCTTCGTTCAGGGTGGATGTTTCAATCCGCCGGATGAGCTGGCTGTGCATACGCAGGGCCGTATTCAAAAGAACATCGATTCCGCTGCCGTCCATAGCGCTTAACGGAATGATGGGGGCGTACTCCATTTGCCCAAAAAGAAAATGAATCCTGTCCCGGACAGCCTCGAAGGTATTTTTGACAGCGGGCATGGTGTCCCATTTGTTCAGAACCAGAATAATTCCCCGGCCCTTGTCATGCGCTATGGAGGCGATTTTCTTGTCCTGATCCGTAAGGCCCTCCTGCGCGTCAATGACAAGAAACACAATGTCCGATTCGTCTACGGTTTTTATGGCACGGTTTACCGAATAATACTCAATGTTTTCGTTTACCTTGGACTTGCGCCTAATTCCCGCGGTGTCCAAAATCCGCAAGTCCCTGTTCTTCCAGACAAAGCTCCCCTCCACCACATCCCTTGTTGTGCCGGGAATGTCGCTTACAATGGATGCTGACGAAGAGGTAAGCCGGTTGGAAAGGGTGGATTTTCCCGTGTTCGGTTTGCCCAATATGGCGATGCGTATCGGGACTGCTTCGGGGGCCGGGGCCGGGATTTCAGGCGATACGCCACTGCGCGGAACGTCAGTGCCGGCAGGCTCCAGCGCGCCAAGGCGCTCAACAATGGCTTCTTCCAGCTCCCGGATATTGTCCCCGTGCTCGGCGGAAATCATGTAGACTTTTTCAAAGCCGTAGGACAAAAGATTCCACGCCTCGGCTTCCCGGCGGCCGCCTTCGGTTTTATTGACCGTGGCAAGGAGCTTATTCGAGTACGGCCGCAGCAGGGCGATAAATTCCTCGTCCTCTAGCGTCAGTTCCCCGGCTTCAAAAAGCAGGACAATGATGTCAGCCTTCTTTAGAATTTCCAGCGACTTTTCCACCACAAGCCCTTCCAGTTCGCCTTCGGGAGTATCCGGCCTGCGATCCAGCTTAAAGCCGCCTGTGTCGACAAGCCGCAGGGGTTTTCCCAGGATTGTCGTGTCAACGCCCACCGGGTCTCGCGTTACGCCGGGAGTGGGGTCAGTGATGGAGCGCCGTTTTCGCAGGAGGCGGTTAAAGAGGGTGGACTTTCCCACGTTGGGGCGGCCAGCCAGAGCGACCATTGGCAGGCGGCGGGGAATATGCGCGTCATTTTCGCTGTTAATCATTAAAATCCACCTATCGAAACAATATCAAACAATATCAGTTTTCCGGAAACATTTCAGCCGTCCAGTCTTTCAAAAGAGCGTTATTAGCCGTGGCGGAAACGCCCTTCAAAATTTCCCCCGCAAGTTCCCGGCAGGCGCTTATGCTGGCATTTCTGACGATCCGTTTTACAAGGGGAATTGACGAAGCGGCCATGCTGAACTCGTCCAGCCCAAGGCCCAAGAGCAGGGCTGTCATGCCGGGGTCGCCAGCCATTTCCCCGCACATGGCGGCTGTAATGCCACGGTTGTGGGCGGCGTCAATCGTGGTTTTTATAAAACGAAGCAGGGCTGGATGGGCCGGGTGGGCCAAGTAGCCGACTTTCTCGTTTCCCCTGTCCACTGCCAGCGAATACTGAATAAGGTCATTTGTCCCTATGGAAAAAAAATCCGCCTTTTGCGCCAGAATGTCGGCGGTCATGGCGGCGGAAGGGACTTCAACCATTATTCCCGTTTCGATGTTACTGGCGAAGGGCTGTTTTTTCTTGCGGCACTCGGCCTTTGCTTCTTCCAGAAGTTCCAGAGCGGCGTTAAGCTCCTCGATCCCCGAAATCAGGGGGAACATGATCCGCACATTGCCTTTAACGCTCGCGCGGAGTATGGCCCGAAGCTGGGTCTTAAAGAAATCCGGCATGGAAAGGGAAAACCGTATGCCCCGCCAGCCCAGAAGGGGGTTGGTTTCCGAGGCGGCCTGAAACTCTGGCAGAATTTTATCGCCGCCTATGTCCACGGTGCGTATGGTTACGGGCAGGTTTTTCATGGCCTTGATAACCTGACTGTACGCCCTAAACTGCTCTTCCTCCCCGGTGGCTTGTCCGGGATTAAGAAAAAGAAATTCAGAACGGTAAAGGCCTATGCCTTCGCCGCCGAAACGGAGAACCGCCTCAGCTTCTTCGGGAAGTTCAATATTCGCCTTAAGCGAAACCCTGTGTCCGTCCGTGGTCTGAGCGGGGAGGTTTCTGGTTTGCAGGCTTTCTTTCAGGGTTTTGTTGTAGTTCACCTGCGCCCGTTCCAGCCTGTCCAGTTCTTTTTTGCCCGGATTTACGATGACCTCCCCCGGCTTGGTGTTGAGAATCAGGGTGTCGCCGCCCGCAATTTCCGCCGTGGCTGACGCCAGCCCCAGCACTGCGGGAATATTGAAGGCCCTTGCGAGAATTGCGGTGTGGGAAGTAAGCCCCCCCATATCCAGAACGATACCCTTTATGTGCGCGCGGTTCATCGTCAGCATTTGCGAAGGGAGAAGGTCGTGAGTTACAAGTATTACGTCAGTGTCAAGTTCAGCTAAAGACGCTTTGTTGATGGAAAGGAGCCGCCCCAGAACCCGGCTGGAAATATCGTTTATGTCCGCCGCCCGCTCCCTGAACGCCGGGTCAGGCGACGAGAGCATTTTGTCGGCCATGTGCCGGGCGGTGTCGTAGACTACCCACTCAATGTTTTCGCGGGTTTCCTTTAACGTGCCGGAAATCTGATCCTGAATGTCAGCGTCTTCAAGCATCATAAGATGGGCGGCGAAAATATCAGCCTGCTCTTTGCCCATTTCCGCCGCCGCCCGCTCGTGCAGGGCCCGCATATCAGCCGCCGCTTCTTCGCAGGCAAGCTTAAACCGCTTCAGTTCCCCCTCTACCTGATCTGTGCGGATACTGTACCGTGGGATTTCGGGAAGCGCCTTTTCCAGATACAGGAAGGCCTTTCCCATAACAATTCCGGGGGAGCCGGGAATACCAACAAGCTTTTTCATTACTTTCTTCAAGGGTTACACGCCTATGGGGTAATTATAAGCGGCAGGGGCGGCGCTGGCAAGAGCTTCGCGGGGGCGTAGCACGCTTGATTTCTCCCTGAATTTGCACTACCGTTAACAAGGGAGAAAAATAATGGAATTACAGTATACTTATTGGCAAAATGGGGACTTTTTCGTGGGGTTTCTTGACGATTATCCTGATGATTCCACACAAGGCGTTTCTTTGGCCGAACTTGAGGAAGCTCTTGTTGAGGTCTACGAGATACGGCAGGAAGAAAAGAAACATCTTGCCCAGATTCGCAAAACCGGCAAGATTAGGATACCGGCGTGAAAAGGGAAAAGCTGCTTGAAAGGGTAAGGGAAACTGGCGCCATCTTTGTCCGGCATGGAAGAAAGCATGATATTTACGAAAATCCCCGTACCCATGAATATGCTCAAATACCGCGGCATCCCGACATTAACGAATACACGGCTAAAGACATACTGAAAAAATTATCAAAATAGCGCTGAGGACACTACAGCGGTGTACAGGAGCCTCATGCTAATTGCCCCCCGCATCACCCGTAAAACAAAAAAAACCCGGCGCACATTGCACCGGGCTTTTTCTTACACGTAGCCTAAACTAGAAAGACACCCGCACCAGTGCGTATGCGCCGATGTTCAGACCATGAACGCCACTGCGGCCCCAAGAACCATCATTAGGCTCACGGTAAGTATACACAACTTCGGTGAGCACGGCATCACTCAAGTCAATGTTGAAAATACCACCAAGTTCCACAAAGGTAGCGGCGGTAATTCTGAACTGTACTGCAGGCCGAATCTGGATGAACATATCATCGCTATCGAAGGTAGCTCCGTCCCGAGGTGACCAATGGTGCATCCGCTGCCAGCCATTCCATTGTCCGCCCATGACATAGTGAACGTCCAAACGGGGAACGACTACATCAGAGAGCGCATAGGCGGCGGAAAGCCACACCCAAACATGGGGGGAGGGATCATTGTTGATAAGCTCGCGTTCGCCGGGAGCAATTCCGGCAGCAGCAACTGTCCCAAAATTACGAACGTAAATGTTGTCTTCCATGGTCAACCCAAGGCTAAAGCCGAGCCGAAGATCCAGGTTTTCAACAAGACCGGTGTGTCCGGCGGTAAGGTACAAGCGTATATCGCCCATATCACCGAATTGATGAATATTCATGAACCGTGCGGTAAAAGCGGCGTGCAGATCCGGCATTCCAAGGAATGCGGCGCTGATGTAAGCAGCAGAGGGAGCCGCGAAACGAGTAGGAGACAGAGTAAGACCAGTTATGCCCGTGGCCATACGGCTGTCGCCAAAGCCGGAAGTACCAACATTGCTTTCTGTCCGCGCACCAGCGGTTACCCTAAGAAGATCTGGCATGGTGTACGACACTTGGATGGTACCGAGCATTTGGTTATTGCCATCCATCAGCATCATTCTGTCTGCGTCATTCCAGATACCATTATTTGTTGGGAGATCAGCTCCCCCAAATCCAGCGCTGAAGGCGCCAAGTCCAAGGACAAGGCCGTCCATGGGGCGCACAATCGTCTGTACGCCAATGCCGCCGCCAACTTCCTGGTGGAACATTCTGTCCAGCGGGGCAAAGAACCCGTATTCAACACGTCCGCCCTGCACGGTAACCATGTTGTCCATAAAGGACATCCAGCCGAAGCCCCAGTCAAACCATGCGGGAAGATCGGTAGCGCCAGTAGCAGCGCCCTGAGCCCTAACCCGGAAGGTCAAACCGGCGGTATTGTCGGCGTTGGCAAACCGCGCGTCCAACTGCGTCCTAAAAGGCGTGTTGGCAGCATCCCAGTTTATCGGAGCGACAAGCCCATATCTGCTCAGTCTGTCGCCTGGTCCAGCTTCTGGCCCATCATCTTGTCTTTCAAAGAAAAAAGCGCCAAAGCCTCCGCTTGCAAGGCCGTTGAACGTCCAGCCCTGAGCGAATGCCCCCCCGCCCGCAAGGGCGAGAGCCACGAAAACAAGCAAAATCTTCTTCATTTAGGAAAGCGCTTGCGTTTTAACCTGTTGTGCCGTAAAGACTTACATGGCGCGCAGACAAATTAACACACGCAAAAACACACAGCTTCCCCGCCGCCCGCTTTCCCGCTACCGGAATAATGTCGCGTCAATTATTTCGATGGCTTTTCTGGCCTCCGCAAGAAGGGCTTTTTCGCCGCGCTTGTCTTTGTGGTTGTACCGCTCGCTTACCTTTCTGTTCACTTTGTGTCCCATGAACAGTTCTTCAATATCGCCCAGATTGTGAAAGTTCAGCATGGTTTTGTAAAAATGCCTTCCGGAGTAAAACGTGATGTTGCTTTTTTCCAGTTCGCTGGCATCCTTGCCCAACCTGGAAGCCATAAAAATATGGGCGTTTTTCGCGTCCTTGTATATTCGCCCCCCGGCGCTTTTTGCGAAAAGAATATCCCCGCCGGAAAGCCCGTTTTCCAAAACCCATTCGTTCAGGGCTTCCCTAAGTTTGGGATGAATGGGAATAATCCGCACCCCGCTGTCCGTTTTACTTTTGGATATGTTAAGGAAATGAACGCCATCTTTTGTGATAATGTCGTTTGCCGCAAGGTTTTGAATTTCGCTGTTTCTAAGCCCGGCGGAATAAATAAGAGCGCAGAGCAGAAACGATCCTCTGTCCTCCCAAGGGGCCTTGAATATCCCCGGCAGGTCTTCCAAAGAAAAACAGCCCCGTATTCTGGTTTTTGTGGGCCTAAGCGGAGTGATGTCTTTCATGATATTCCGCTGGATAACCCCCGTCATAAACATATGGCTGAATATGGCCTTAATTCCGCCGATTTGCCGGTTAATGGATTGCGGAAGCAGCTTTTTTTCCATAAGCAGGTAGTTCTGGAAACGGCACACTAGCGGCGGGGTTATTTCGTCAAATTCCTTTACGCCGCGGCTTTGCAAAAACGGAACAAACGTGTTGACAACAAACCCATGCAAAATCTGCCTTGAAGATTCGCTTAGTTTTCTGCCCCTTGCCGCGTCCACCATAAGGAAGGAACTATTTTTTGAATAGTAATGTTTCAAAACCCTGTACAGGGTTTTGCCTTCTTTGCGGTGAAAATACCTGGCAAGAAGCCGATCCTTGTTTGTTTTGGCAAACACTTCCGCCTCCCGGAAATCCTGAGTCCTTGCGCTCCATTGGGAAGGTATCATTTTGCTATCACGAAAAAACCTGACGTAATACACGTTTCCCTTTTTGCCCCGGCGCGCCACTATACTGTATTCTTGTCTCATAATGAATGAAAAATTAACACACAAATCTAACACACGCCGCATGGTCGGAGGCATTTTTATGGGGTCTATGCCGGGGACGCTACCATTCCCGTGGGGTAAAGCCTTTGGGGGTTTCTATCTTCATGGTGTCCCCGGTCTGGATTATGACGTAAAACCCGGCATTGATGGCGGCGGCCTTTTCCGCCTCGCCGAACACCGCCCCGGCAAGAGTGCCGTAGAGCTTGCGGTGGTCGCCGCGCTGGTCGTACCACTCTCGCAGACGTTCAAGCCGGTTCTCGTGTACTTCAATGTCATTTATGTGCGGTTTGGACTTTACCTCTACTGCCATAAGAATTTCCCTGTTTCCAAGCAGCAGGTCTATCTCCGCTATCGTCTTTTTGTTTTCCATCATCCGTACGTTGGGAGACAGGTTGTCAAAATGCAGGCCCATGTCGGCAAAGCGCTCCTGTATTCCCGGTGCGACCAGATGCTCGACAATTTCGCCAAAGCTATTGCCAAGCTCTCCTACGATTTTATTGTTCCTGTCGATCTGCTTTCTGGTTTCTTTTAATAGCCGGTCTGTTTCTTTCTGCTGCGCGGCGTTTTCCTGTAGTATCGCCCATAACTCCTGCGGGGTTGCCTGAGGGCGAGCCAAAGCCTCGGCCAGTGTCTCTGCCATGTTTGCGCTCCTGTGTGTTGAATATAGCCGCCAGCCGCCCCTGCGTCAAGTTTACTCGACGGCAAGCTGCCACAGGCTATATACTGCGCAAAGATGCGTTTTGCTTCGAGGTTAGGTGTACAGTTAGGGCAGGGCTTTTCCAGTGGAAGCAGCTATAAAACTACAAGTTCACTACTATGGAACCTGCGGTTTATATCCAACTCTTTTTTTGAAAAAATTACGTCATTTTTCAATATTTTGTCGATGGGGACGATAAAAAAAACTTGACAGAGGTATACGCAACATGGTATACTGGCGGCTAGACCCAAGAGGGGGGTTACAGGTGGCTGTGGGCCATTTCTCCCGGGGGTTATGTAAATTGTGTAGGGGGTTCTTAAATGAAGAAAATGTTGCTTGTTTTCGTGGCTCTCGCCCTTGCGGGCGGGGGGGCATTCGCTCAGGGCTGGACATTCAACGGCCTTGCAAGCGGAGGCTTTGGTATGTTCTTCCTTGAAGGCGATGATGACGTACGTGTGGCGCCGATTAACTGGGATGCTGCCAACACGCCTTTTAGGACGCAGTTGGACGCGCGGTTTGCCAACGCCGACAATACCGCTGGCTTAACATTCCGTATCAGGGCCCAGGGCCACACTGCTGGCTTGGGAAATCTCCCCGCCGCATTTGACTGGGGCTTCGGCTGGATGTCCTTTATGGACAACATGATCACCGTACAGGGCGGACGTGTTGAGTACGGGTTCTTTGCCCCGCTGGACAGAATGCACCACCAAGAAGTCGGCGGCGGCATTGGCGTTCAGACGATTGTGCGGCCCATGGACGGACTTGTTCTTGGCTTTGGCGCTTTCAGCGCCGGCACTGGCGCAATGACGCTGGATGGCACAGGCAATACTACCCAAATGCTGGGAACCTTTCAGCTTTCGTACATTATGCCCGACCTTCTTAGGGTAACCGCTGGTTTGCGGACAGCCAGCAATGTGGGTACTTCCGGCTTTGGCAACAAACAACTGTGGGTAGTCACCGATCCGACTGACCCTACCGATGTAAACCCGTTCCATGCGACCCCTTCTGCGGGCTACCTTAGCTTTTCTTACCTTGGGATGCCCGGCTTGCACGCCGCTTTTACCGCATTGTTTATGAACCTTGATGAGTTTAGCGATTGGGGTGATATGCGCTTCTATGCCACAGTTGGTCATACCGGGCTGGTTGAGAACTTGGATCTGCGCTTGGGCTTTAGTTTCGGTATGCTGGGGAATAGCGACTTTAGGGACGCAGACGGTTATTCCAACCATATCTGGGTATGGCTTTCTGGCGCATACGCTCTTAGCGACATTGTAGTTCCCCGCCTTGACGTACACTATGTAATGGGTGGTCTGTGGACTGGTTTCCAGCAGATGCACCACTGGAGCGTCAGGAATGGGGCCACTTTCGAAGATGAAGACAGCTTTATCCAGATTCGGCCTGCTGTCCAGTTCAGAGTTACCGCCGCTTCCTTTGTGGAGCTTGGCGCTATTCTCAACTTTGACCTTGGCAATGAAAATTATGCACTTGCTTCTTGGGGCCCCACTAGATTTACTGGGCATGGCACAAACATCGGTGTATACGCACTGGTGCGGGTGTCTTTCTAGTTTAGGCTACGTGTAAAAAAAGCCCGGTGCGATTGCGCCGGGCTTTTTTGTTTTACGGGGGGGTGCAGTGGAGCATTGTGGGGGGGCGATGGCTGGCTTGCTATTAATTCAGGCATACCGCTATACTTGACGTATGACGATAGAACAAACTGTCCAGATACCGCCCGGGCGCAGGTTTTTTGTTGATGTGCCCCCTGAAGTACCGGTAGGGAAAGCCATACTTACCATCACTGCTGTTTTGGAAAATAAAGACCTTGAATACACTCTGGCGAATTGTGCCAACAAACTGGACGCAGGGGAAGTAAGGGCAAAACTTCAAAGCTTACAGGGTAGTCTTGGTAAAAATGCCTTCGGCAACCTTGACGGTGTTGCGTATCAGCGCAAGGTCAGGGAAGAATGGGGCAATTAGCATGAGGCTCCTGCTTGATACCAATGTGATTATTGATTTTCTCAAACAGGGAAGCTCTGTAGTTGATTTGCCTTTATTGTTTTCGCAGCACGAATGCTTTGTCAGTGTCATAGTTAAACTTGAATTATTGAAACATCCTGATATTACGCCAGATGAGGAACATACGATCAATGAGTTTCTCCGGCTTGTTCCTGTAGCGCCAATTAACGCCGCAATAGAAAATGAAACCATAGCATTAAGCCGGCTTTCAAAGCTTAAGTTGCCTGATGCAATTATTGGGGCAACAGCAATAGTATACGATGCGGAAATAGTTACCCATGACCCTCATTTCCTAAAATGCAGTTACGAAAGGGTGAGGATTTGGAATCGTCCGTAAGAATGTTGTTTTTTGACCCGCCCCGCAGACGAGGCGGGGGTGAGCAGGTGCAGTGGAGCGATGGCTAGCAGGGTTAAACGCCGGAGGCTTAACGCCAAGCTCTTTTCAAGAAATGCGTTTCAAAAACCCATTTCCATACTCGTTGCCATGACCCCCATTGGCCCCCTTCGTCATTGCCTTTATCGTCTTGATCATCTCTAGGTACTTTGTCGCGCTTATCGGGTGGTTCGAGTGGATTTCGTACAGCTCGCCGTCATTGGTGGAGAACAATAGGGCCATTTTCAGGACAACGGAGACGTCCGCTATTGTATCAAGGGGGAACTCTATTATTTCGGAGTTGGCTTTGACAAAGGAGAGCCTGTCGTTGTACAAGTACAGCGAGCCTTTCGCCATGAATGAGTTATAGCGCGCCCTTTTTACACGGTACAGTTTCTGGCCCGGATCGGTAAAAATCGGCACGTTGCTGTCAAGGGAAAGCGTTTTTTCCGCAAGGGCGGTTATTTTGCCTTTCTGCCATTTCGACCAGTCCAGAATTGTCGTAAACGGGGGCTGTTCGTCTTTGCCCGGCATTTCAAAAAAGCCGGATTCGTTGTAACGCACACGGAAGCCGCACTTGCAAAACAGCTTGTCGCCCTTGCTTTTCAGGGTCGAAAACTGCCTGCACTTGGGGCAGCAGTACAGGGCCGTTTCAAGGTACTCGGCGGGGTTTTTTCCCCGGAAAATAACCGGGTTTTTTTTCTGCTCTTCGTATGCGTTAACGTATATGTCTTTTTTTATCGCCTCGTAAATTTCGTCCTCGGTCATGGCGGCGATTTTTTCGGGGCTGTAGATTTGCACAAGCCGCCCTTCCGATTTGCCCCGGTGCATAAAACGCGACCACCGGGGAAAGGAAAAGTACGTTCCGGTAAAGCGGTAGGTTACCATCGCCACCCCGGACTTCTTTATTAGTTTGCCGATAGAAGGCGGTATTTCCCCCGTCTCGCCGTCAAACGGGTTATTGCCCTCCGCGAAAATGCAGATATTGCACTTTTCCCTAAGGTGCTTGAATATGGTAATAACCGCTGACGTTTCTACCGTTGTCCGCGCCCGCGCAATCGGCGAAAAAAGAAACCTAAGCAGCTTGCTTTTTAGGCCCACCCGGTATACGTAATCGCTGGCCAGAAAATACATATTCTTCTTAAAGCTCATCGCGATAAGAAGCGGATCCCAGTTGGTAAGGTGGTTTGATATAACAATGTACGGCGAGTGTCCGACATCAATCGTATCACATTCAAAATTAAACTTGCGGCACAGCCATCTTCGCAAAACCGCCGCCGAAAACCGGTACGTTACGGCGTGGCGTTCTTTTCCTTCTATCATGCTTGTACAATTATACGTATTTTACGTCCGATAATCTATAAACTCATCCAGTTCTTTTTCAAGGATGTCCAACTCCCCTTCCATTTCCTGAATACGCCGGATTGAATACTGAATATGCGTCTCCCACAGCCGCCGGCACGCCGTATCCAGCACAGAATCAAAAGAGGGGCCAGAAGTGTCATGGTCGTATTTCAGGATCACAGCTTTCTCACAGGTCATGGTCTTGTTTTAGGGGGACATTCCGGAAACCCCGGACGCTTCAATTCCGGGGGAATAATCAATAGCTCTTATAAACGTTACAACCGCGATAAACGCGATGAGAATTACCACAAGCTTTCTCATACAACCTAACCTTCCCGCTAAAGGGCACGAACAACAAGATATTCCGCTATTCTAACTTCTGGGATTTATAAAGTCAAGAGGGTTTACCGCCCTATTGTTTCTGTACACTGCGAAATGAAGGTGGGGCCCCGTACTGCGCCCGGTATTGCCTACCGTCCCTATTACCGCGCCCTGCCGCACCTGCTCTCCCCGCCGCGCCGTAACGGTATGCAGATGGGCGTACAGGGTTTGAAAGCCGTTAGCGTGGGTAAGGATGATAAAATTCCCGAATACCCGGTCAACGCCCACGGTCGAAACCCTCCCGTCCTTGGCGGCTACTATCGGCGTTCCCTGAGGGGCGGCTAAATCTACGGCAGCGTGATGCCGCCGCACACCCGTGAAGGGATCGTTTCGCCAGCCAAAGGGCGATGTCAGCCTTGCTCCCCTGACAGGGTGAATAAGGAGCCGGTCTCCAAGGGCCATTCTTAGCTCGTCCCTGTTCATTCTGGCTCCGGGGATGAACAAGGTCGTGCCGGCGTAGATAACATCGCTTTGAATGTCATTGGCGTCCAGAATCGCTTCCAGAGGAACCCCGAAGGAAGCGGAAATTCCCGAAAGACTGTCGCCGGCCCGGACTACGTGGGGAATCCCGTCCATGTTCGGAATCCGCAGGGTTTCCCCTTCCCGCAAAGCTCTGGCGTTGGTAATTCCGTTGGAGGCGATAATGGCGTCCATCGAAACAGAAAAGGCGGCGGCTATTGTAGAAACAGAATCGCCCCTTCTAACCCGGTAGGTCTGCCACGCGAATGTCTCCATTAAGTCCAGCGGTATCGCCCCCACAGCGGCGGCGGCGGCCTGTACGGTCTGCACAGCAGGTTCGGCGGGATCGGCAGGATCGGCAGACTCGAAGGCGAGCTGCTCCCTCGCGCTTACCCCGGCGTAACGGGCCAGGCTGTGGTGAACGGACGAGTCCCCCGAAAGGCTTATGACATTCCGGCCCGTCCAGTCCAGGCTTCCGTTCTGGCTGTAGATGATAAAAAACACGCCAAGAACCAGCGAAAAAATCACCGTGATGGAAGTAGCCGAAAGCGCGAAGGAAGTCCAGCTTCTTTCCCGCCGGGGAGAAGGCGATCTGGCCTGAAACCGCTCCCGCTCGACTGGCGCGGCTTCCCTGGCGGGAACCTCCGTCTGCCTTTGCCGGACAACCGGATTCCTGCGGTGAATTTTCGCCGGCTCCTGCTGTATCTTTTCGATAATTTTCGAGTTTTGCTGGAAAAGGGCGCTTATCCCCTTGGGCCTGAATGCCGGCCTTGAAGAAGATGGTTTGCCTGCGATTTGGGGCCTGAAGAATGTCTGCCCGCCGGGTTTTTTTCGCTTTTTAACACGCTGGTCGTTTAAAAGACCGTTCACAAAATCATTCATGGTTACTGGTTTATCGACAGAATCAAAATAAATGATTATACTGTCAAAGAGGGGAATGAGCATTGGGAAAAACCGCCGCTACAGGCAAAAAAAAATTGTCCGTGGAAAGGGCCATTCTTATGGCCTTTATTACCGCTCTGTTTGTCAAACTGTTCGCCTTTGACTTCATGGTTGCCGAGGGGTACTCCATGAGGCCCGCGATAGAACCGGGAACCATCCTTATTGTGTGCAGGGTGTTCTACGGGATTAGACTGCCCCGCTCCGGAAACTACCTTGCGCAGTGGCGGGTTCCCAGTCCCGGCGATGTCGTGGTGTTTTATACTCCGGCGGGGGAGGTTGCCGTTAAGCGCCTTGCCCAGACCCTGCCGGGGGGGATGTTCTACGCTCTTGGGGATAACGCCCACCAGTCCTACGACTCACGTAACTACGGGGCTGTGCCGAAAAGTAATATAATTGGCAGGGTTTTAGGAGTTAGATGATGAATGGCCCTTATTCCGGTGAGGCTGGACAGACACGGATTGCCGGAAAACAACGGTTTATCATTTTCGCGGCGTGTTTTTCTCTGGTAACGCTGGCGGTGCTGGGCCGCTACGGTTACCTTATGCTTTTCCCCCAAGAGCATACAAGGCCCGCCCTGTCCGGGCATTCCGGCGGAAGGGGCCCCATCTTTGACCGCAACGGGCGTATTCTGGCTTTGGAGTCCCGGATGGGGGACATTACCCTTTGGCGTCCGCTTATGGAGGATGCCGGGGAACTGAGCCGGGAACTGGCCCCGTTCCTTGAACAGAGCCCTGAGGAAATCCTGAATAGAATTACCAATTCCCAAAGCGATTTTATGTATCTGCGAAGGAATGTGAATGCGTCCACGGTAAACCTTGTTGAAGCGGCTATAACGGAGGGCCGCTTGCGGGGCGTAAGCGTAGAACCTGTGCCGGGCCGGATTTACCCGGAACGGTATCTGGCGGCGCAGATTGTCGGCTTTGTCGGCAACGATAACGCAGGTCTTGCCGGGGTGGAGTTTGCCTTTAACCGGGAGCTTGCCCCACAGCCGCGCATGACGCTAGGGTCGCGGGACAGGCGCGCGGGAAGTCAGCTTTTTCTTACGCTGGATATAAATGTCCAGCACATTCTGGAAGGCATTGCCGGGCGGGTGCTGGCTCAGACCAACGCCGAAGCGGTGATGTTCATGGCGATGGACCCCCGCAACGGGGATATACTGGGTTCTGTTTCCCTGCCGGGCTTTGATCCAAACGACATTAGGCGTTCCAGCGAGATTTCCCGCATGGACAGGCCCGCTATTTGGGCCTTTGAGCCGGGGTCGGTGTTCAAAATATTCTCCCTTGCCGCCCTGATGGAAGCTGGGGCCATTGCCGAAGACACGCTTTTTTTCTGCCCCGGCTACTACGAGCGGATTACCCCAAGGGGCGAAAGGATTGTCATTAACTGCATGGCCGCTCATGGCTGGGTGCGGGCCAGAGAAATAACGATTGTTTCCTGCAATGCCGGGGCCGCCCACGCCGCAGACCAGCTAAGCGCCCAGCTTTTCCATGACCACCTGCGGGATTTCGGCTTTGGGGCGCGGACGGGGGCCGGAAACCCCGGAGAAACCGCCGGGATACTTCAGCCTGCCGGGCGCTGGTCGGAAAGGTCGCGGCCCACGATTTCGATGGGTCAGGAAATTGCCGTTTCCGCCCTCCAAATGCTTAAAGCCGCCACCGCGATTGCCAATGACGGCGTTCTTGTCCCGCCGAGGATCGTTTCCCATGTTGTTACAGCCGATGGTCAGGCACAGGTGTTTGTCCCCGGCCCGCCCCGGCGTGTTCTTTCGCCGGATACCAGCCGGGCCATGCGAAGGTACATGATGGATACCACTTCCAGTCTGGGCACTGGCTGGCGGGCATACGTGGAAGACCTTTCTTTGGGGGTAAAAACCGGGACGGCCCAGATGATAGACCCCAGAACGGGAGCCTATTCCCCAACGGATTTTATTTCCAGCGTTATCGCGGTACTGCCCGCGGAAAACCCGTCCCTTGTCCTGTATCTGGTGATAGTCAGGCCCCAAGGCGAGTTTCTTGCGGGCCGGATTGCCGCGCCCCCAATCCGGGAGGCGGCGGATGCCCTTATCAATTACCTTGGGATTCCCCGCGGCAGAAACCCTCAAATAGCCCATTCTGGGGCGATTTCCATTCCCGCCCTTTCCCACCTGACGGTGAACGAGGTTGTCCCTGACTTTTCCGGCGCCGCCAAGCGGCAGCTTGTTCCCCTTCTTGCGAGGAGCGACTTGCGTATGCAAATCCACGGGGACGGCTGGGTGGCACGGCAGAGTCCGGCTCCGGGAACCCCCCTTACAAGCGACACGGTGATAGTGCTGGAACTGGAATAGGGCGGGGAAACAGTATTGTTTTTCGGCCCCAAATACGTGATACTGGTATTATGGACTCAGGTCAGGTAATTTATATCCTAAGCCGCCTTGGGTTAGGCGCTGTGGCGGCTTTTTTTGCCATCATGCTCTGGGCAAGAACCAGAGATGTGGCGTGGATGCTTATGGTACTAGGTATTATCGCGGCTTACGTGGAAACCGTGTATGGCATTGTAAGCGTTTTGGGCATCATCGGCGGGGATATTCTTGTCATTGGATACGTGCCGCTTTTACCTATTGTGCTACCCAACCTGCCTATGGTGTTTTTCATCGCCGCCTTTGCGGTGATGGTTGTTCGCAAATACCGCACCAGCGTTTGAAGTGCGGCAGTAATAAAGAGGATGTATGAAGGCTTTAATTCTTGGGTTTGTGGTGATTATTACAGCGGTTCTGGCTGCTCTGCCGTCCGGACTAGGCTGGAAGGATGATGTTTTGGCGTTTCTCCGGGGTTCTTTGCCGGTAGCCGCAGTCTTTATCAGTCTTATCCTGATTTTTGTCGGCATTGCGGACATTAAGGACCGGGCGGCGGCGAAAAAAGAGAAGATGCAAAAGGACGATTCGTAATATTGACTAAAGACTTTTCCTGCTGATTCTTCGTTTTGTAATACCAATGGCCTTTTCCGGGCATATCTCGTGGCAGCAAAAACAGCGTATGCAGCGGCGGTAATCAATGGCAACCCGGCGTTCCGTTCCTTCCGCAATGCTCATGGCCCCGGAAGCGCAAATGCGGATACAGTTGCCGCAACGGACGCAGGGGCCGTGGTGTATTTCCGGCTTGGGGGCAAAGGAGTCCCTGAAAGCCCTAAGAGGCCGGGGCAGGATAAAATCAAGAAGCTGATTTCCCGATTTTTTAAGCGGTATCTTGACATAATCCGGGATGCGCACATCCTGCGGCGAAAGGCCGGGGTATTCAACTTCATCAAAGGACGAAAGCCATATCTTGCGGTCAAGGGCATCTTTGTTTACCGGTATTTCGCCCGGAGGATAGCCGATAATGGCGGAGGCGGCGGCATCCATCGCCAGAAGATTGGACGAAGCGAGGACAAGGCCGATATGCCGAGGGTCTCCCCCCGAAGGGCCCGGCCCTTCCATTCCTGTAACCGCGTCCATAAAGGCGTAGGCGGGCTGTACCGCGAGATTAAGGTCTACAATCATGGAGGCGAATGTGTGGCGGTCGGGGAAACGGACATGAAAGGCGCTTTTTGCCACCGAGGGGACAAGCCCAAAGATATTCTTCATGGCTCCGGTAAAGTACATGAGCTGGTGGGTTTTAAGCTTGGGAAGGCTTATGATGACATCCGCTTCCTTCGCCGCATGGCTTAACGTGAAACTCTTTACTACCTTTCCCTGCGGGCAGGCAAAATCGATTTTTTCACGGGAAAAATCCAGCCATTCGCCGTTGTTTTTCCTTGTCGCTTCCCCAAGGCCGCAAGCTTTGCCGGAAAACCCCGGCGGCGGCAGTCCCGGGCTGTCCCCCACAAGGACGCGGCGAGCGCCCATCTCCCGAACCAGCCGGATCGCCGCCTCAAGAAAAGCCGGGTGGGTACATATCGCCTTTTCCGGCGGCGCGTCAAAGACGATGTTGGGTTTCAGGAGTACGGCTTTTCCCGCAAGGCTGGGAGCGCCCGCACGTTCCGCCGCGCGCTTCAGGGCCTTGTACAGCAAATCCGGGTCGTAGGAGGGGCAGCGCTCTATCGCTACTTTTTTATTCATGCGGGTTAGCGGTGTCCGTTATTTTCCGGCAAGAATTCCCGCCCGGTGCGGAGTTCCGCCCGGAACACGGCCTGCCCGGAATCGGGTCTTCTTCCTTCGTACGCAAATCCGGGGCCTGTTGAGCGGGGATAGTCCGCTGTGGTTTCCCCCGGTTCCTGAAGGGGAGCGGCCCAAAGCTCCACGGTTTCGCCGGGCAAGACTTCGCTTAAATAGTTAATGTCCAGCCGTATCTGATCTGCGCTGGTAAGAACATCCATGTCCGTAGCGTCCTGTATCCACTGTATGTAGCGGGCGTTGTTCGCGTGGCCGTAATAATCTATGTCCGAATACAGGGCGGCGCGCTCCTTTTGCTTTGCCAGATGTTCCCGGGTGCTAAGCCCCGCGGGGCCTGCGGGAAAGGCGTCAATTCCATCGTTAGCGGGCATGGCGTCCATGATGGCTTGCACCCTAAGCGGCCTGCGCTTTTCAATGTCCAGCACGAGCCATCCGCCCCTGCCCCGGATAACGGGCTTGTCCGCCGCGTCCCGGATTTCGTAGTCTCTAAGGGCAAAGAGTTTTTCCCAGCGCCGGGGCCATGTGTTTACCTGAATGGTCTCCCCGTACGCGGGGCGGCGTTCGATAAAAAGCGAAAGTCTTGAAAGTATCCAGCCCTGCCCCGCGCTGGCCATCGCGTCCCGCCCCACGCCAAGGCTCGCGGCGTGGCTTATCGCCGCCTCCTGAAAAAAACTGAAGACGCTGTCAAGGGTCAGCCGGTCGCTGCGATCTACGCTTCCATAACGGACAGAAACTGTTTCACGCCAAATGTCTATCATAAGAGCGCCTCCAAAAACGTTTATTCGCCGTGTGTATCGTGTGTATAATGTACAAAGGATGTAAGGTGTTTATCAAGGGGCCTTTGGCGGAAACCTTGGCTCATGCGTGGCGGGGAGCTGTTTGTTAATTTCTTGTCTTAAATAACCTTTGCAATTAACTGGATTGTATTAAAATACTTCCCACCTTCTGCCGCCATCATATCCAAATCCCATTTTTCGTCTTCGATACAAGGGTTACGGGCTGCAAGGTATTCTTTCCAAGCTATATCGTGGCAAACCATTTCGCTGATGTTCACAATTTCTATGCCCTCTGTCTTGCTCCACAATTCCCTCCACCATTCAATGCCGCGGATACATCTTGCAACATCAGGAACAGCCCAGAACGGCTGCATTTCCGGCGGAACATTGCTGCCAAATTCATACTTTAACCCGGGAAACGCAACTGCAATATAGCCGCCTTTTTTCACATAAGGAATAAGCTTTGGCAGCATTTCCTTGTTATCGCCAAAAAAATTGTATGCGCCTACCGAAAAAATTACATCGAAATAACGCTTTGCAAACGGCAACGGCTGTGTTGCGTCTATCAGCATTGGAACTATTTTTTCCGCAATGCCAAGCGACTTGAATCTCTTATGATTATCGGTTGGGTCAGCATATAAGTCGGTGGCAAAAACATCTGCGCCATGCGCTTGCACTAGGTACAATGCCGACAAGCCCATTCCGCAGCCCAAATCAAGGATTTTCATATCCTTTGTGATTGTAAAATGCGAAGCCAATTCCTCGGCTTGCCGTATTCCATTGGGTCCCCACATTGTGTCTTTCAATAGCGCAAGATTCTTTTCATTAGCAACAAACTTGTTTGAGAATGTATTACTCATTATTTTTCCTCCTGAAATTTAGTTTGATAACCTATCACTAGACTTACCATTCTCCATTTAAGTATTTTTCTACATCTGTTACTGGTATTCCACAACGTTTAGCGGCTTCTTCAACTGACATACCGCCAGACATGAAACGCTGTATAACATGCAGCATTTTTTCTCCAATTTCGATAATATGCCCATTCAAATCATAAATATGAAGAACTCTTTGCCCCCAAGGCTGCTCAACAACTCCACCTTTAACAAACTCGACATTTGGATAATTATCAACTTTTGTAATGAACGCATCAAAATCCTCCGTTTCAAAAACTAATTCCATATTGTGAGGGCGAAAAACAATACTTTCTTTTGCAACGTCAATTATTTCATCAAAACCTTGATGCAATGCAATCCCGCCCTTAAAGGCAACATTGACACCCCAATCAGAATCAATCTCTAATCCTATTAAATCTTGATAGAATTTTTTTGACTCTTTTACATCTTTTACAGCCAAACACAAAGCTTCATATTTCATTCCTTTCACCTCCTATATTTTCATTGCAAGTTTCATAACCAAAATTATTGGAATTGACGGGTTAGATAATTGATTAACATCCCCTACAAAATATAAATCCTTTTCAGGGTAATAAAACGCAAATGATCCAGTAGCGCCAGAATGTCCAAGTAATTCGCCTTTTCCCATATATAATGTTGTTATTGTATTCAACGGTATTCGCATATAACCACCGCCGTACTGGATTACACTCATTGTTATTTGCAGTTGTCCGTATTTAGATAATTTACTGAACATTTCTTTTGGAAATAACTTTCCGTTAAAAAAAGCTTTGATAAAAGTCATTAATTCGCGGGCAGTAGTAACGGCATCACCGCTTTCAGCAGCAGACTGCATAAATTTAGGTAAATTCATTGATCTGTTTTTGTAATATGCATTCGGCACTTTATCATTTTCTGTTGGCAGAAATGTGTTCGATAGCCCCAATGGTAAAAATATCCATTCATTACAAACTTTTGTCATTGGCATACCAGTAATTTTTTCAATTATCTTTACAAGAAGTACAAAATTCGTATCTGAATAACGTGTTCTAGTACCAGGCTTAAAAAACGGCTTTTTCTTTTTTACGCCATTTATTTTTTCTTTCCATGATATAAATTGATCTCCCTCCAGCATTTTTTTTCTACCATCACATTCTTCAAACCAGTCTGGTATTCCACTTGTCTGAAAAATGAGATTGGAAATTGTCAATTTTCTGGAATAATCAATTGCGTTAAAAATATGTAATCCATTTAGAATTTCATTATCAAAATATTTATCAATGGTATCATCAAATGATAATTTATTTTCATTTTCTAAAATCAAGATACAGGTAGTTGTGAACAATTTTCCAATACTTGCGGTAAAAAGCGGCGAATCTGCATTTTTTCCTCCAAACCCTAAATCCATTGAAAACTCACCTTTACTGTTTTCAACAAATAAAATCGCTTCGTGAATCAACTTTGAGCGCGTTACTTTTTCAAAGATTTTTGTTATTATTTCCTTATTTGACACAGTTCCATCACCCAATTAATTATGGTTTTACTTAAGTAAGTAGTACCAGTATTTCTTCATTGTGTCAATATCAGATATTATCGACTTGGGCTGATATACCGGGCCGCCGGAAAAGCGCATACGGGCATAACAACGCCTTACGCACCCACCCCCTCTCTATTTTCCTCGAAGATGCGCTCGAAATCGCCGTTGACCGAAAGGAATGTTTCCAGCAGAAAGGGATCAAAGTGGCCTTCTTTGTCCTCCCTCATTTTCTGTACCGCCATACCGTGGCACAAGGCCGGTTTGTAGCTCCTTTCCATTCTAAGAGCGTCATACACATCGGCGATTGCGACGATTCTTGCCGTAAGGGGAATCATTTCCCCGGAAAGCTGATAAGGGTAGCCGGAGCCGTCCCATCGTTCATGATGGGAAAGGGCGATTTCTTTCGCCATTGGGTTTGGATAACTGGAAAGAATAAAGGCTCCGTTTTTTGTGTGTTCCCGCATTAAAGCCCATTCCCATTCCACAAGCGGCCCTTCTTTGTTAAGGATGTCATCGGGAGTGCCGATTTTTCCTACATCGTGCATGGAAGCAAAAAAGCCGATGTTGTCGATAAAATCAGCGTCAATGCGGTTGTATCTGGAATTCTTGCTGCGGAAAAGTTCTTCAGAAAGTTTCACCGCGTAATGATTTACCCGGACAATATGATTGCCGGTGTCTTTGTCCTTTAACTTTGATGCTTCAAGAAGACTCACAAAGATGCGTCTGGTTTGCTCCCGGTTTTCCACCGTAATGTCATCGAACATGACCACAAACCCGGAAGGCACGATTGAATTCGGTTCCGCCGGAAAAATAAAGACCTTCATAAAGGCCGAAACAATGTTGCGGGATTTAATACGAACTTCGCCCTTCCATGAATACCCGTTTTCGCCTTCGGCAATTGCGCTGTGAATTTTGTGCGATTCTTCAATGCCAAGCGACTTGCCGAAAACGTCCATAAAGTACGTGTCCTTAATATCAAAAAATTTGGCAAAAAGATTTCTGGCTGCCATGTTGGCAAAGAGGATTTCCATTTTACTGTTGATTAACACAACAGGGAAAAAACTGTTTATGTAGGGGGTTGTGGCATAATTGGAAAAGAGTTTTCTGTGCGCGCATTCTTCTTCAAAAGAAGGCGTAAACTCCTCGTTTGCGTCCAGAGCCTCCAATTCGCCAAGGTCGTCCGGATTTAACATGTTGTTTGAATTTGACATCTTTTGTATTCTCCCTCTACCCCGCATTTAATTCAGCGTCGCTTTTTCGTAAATAAAGCGGGCCGGAATTAACACTGTTGTTTAGTGTACCATTTTTTGCGATACTAAGCAATTCCCTTGCCCCCCCGCTTCTTGATTCGGGGTTGACTGTGATATGCGCCAAAGAAAAATCCGCCGTTAGGCGGGAATAAAGCGCCTGCGCTCCGCACCCTGTAAGAATAACTTGCTCCTGCGGGGAAAGCCTGGAATGTACGATCTCTTTGAAGATGGTTTCGGGGGAAGCGTCCATAAAATCCGTAAGGCGCTGCCCTTCCCGGTACAGGGCGGCAAAAAAACAGCCCTTTTTGGCATCTATCGCGGGAAGCGCTATCCCCGGCCATATCGACAGCGGGTAGGCAAGACAGTCCAGCGTGGGAACGGCAACAAGCGGTATGTTCAGGGCAAGGGATATGCCTTTTGCGGCGGAAAAGCCGATCCTAAGGCCGGTAAAAGAGCCGGGGCCTTTCATGCACACGACAAGCCCCACATCCGATGGTTTTATCCCGGCGTTTTTACAGAGCCAAGCGGCACATTCCATAAGAAGTTCTGAATGGCGGGTTCCTGAGTCTATTGCTGTGCACGAAACCCCGGCTTCGGTTGCCAGCGCGACAGATAAAACCTGATCCGAGGTATCCAGAGCCAGAATATTCAATTGCCGCCCTCCTTCACAGAGACGCGAATAAGCCGCTTGCCGCCTTCGCTTATTTCAATGTCCACGATTAAGGCCCCCTGTGGAATACAGCCTTCAATACGGTCGCTCCATTCTATCAGGGAAATGCCGCCTGAAAAGATTATGTCTTCGCCCCCAATGGCGCTAAAATCACCGGTTCCTTTCAGGCGGTATGCGTCTATGTGATAAACCGGCATGGGGGAACCTGCTTGGGTACAAGCCTCGTATTCGCACACTATAGTGTACGTGGGGCTGGTTACCTCGTCTCTGATGCCGAGTCCACAGGCAATTCCCTTTACAAAGCAGGTTTTTCCGGCTCCCAAAGGGCCTTTTAGCGCAACAATGCTGCCCGCGCCAAGCAAGGGGGCAAGGCTTTTCCCTGCGGCAAATGTTTCCTCGCCGGAAGAGCTGGCAAAAAAGGCGGGGAGGCTAATTTGGGAGTTTTCCGTCTGAATCAAGGGCTCCAATGAACTTTTTTAGTTCCTTTTTAAGAGGTATTAAGGGATAATCCACTTGGGCAACCGAGGAAGTTATGGAGATTTCGGTAAGTCCCGTGGGTTTATGCTCAATGTAGAAATCGAGAGGAATATCTATGGTTTTGCTGAGCAACTCCAAGACGACAACACCCGAATAAAGCCGTCTGTAATAGATGGGAACATCTTTCCTTGACAAGTTCTTTATCTCAATGACTTTCATACGCTCACATATACATTATCGCTTGATTTGCATGAAAGCATTACCCGCTTGCATGATACACCTGTATAATATGATCGTAGATTTTTGCGGTTGGGTCAATAGGCAATGGAAAATAGGCCCTGCGGGGGCAAGCTGTGTCCGCTTGCCGCTCGCAGGGCAGTCGCAGGGCGCAAGCCCTACTTAACTTCCCCCGGAACCGAGATCGAATTCAACAGCTTGTTCAGGGCTTTTAGAGGATCCTCGTACCTTTCAACCCTGAGGAAAAGCTCATAGTTCTTATCGGAAATTACCCGTATGGTTTTGCCTATGCAGTCGGGCACGGATTGGGAACCTATGTCCGGAAAGTACTGCGGCTTTCGGGGGATGAACGTACAGTTCCTGTTGCCAACCTGAATGTCGGCGATATTGGACGGAATGGGAACCAGAAAAACAAGGAAGTCCGATTTGCCGCCGCCAATGGAAAAGCTTTGGCCCGCCTTGGCAGTGTGGATATTCCTTCTGCCAATGGCGGTATTCTGATCTTCCACAAAAAGGTTAAGCATCATCGGCCCTGTGTCTTCTTCCGGGGGCGTGTATATCTTGTCCTTGGGGCCAACCCTCCGCGCCGGGGGCGGCGAGTGTAGCGGCGAACCTGTCGTCCGGGCGCTTCGGGCTTCGGCGAACCTGTCCACGGAGCTTGCGTCCCTTCCCTGCGCTGGCGACGGCCTTATCGCCCGGGCAACCGTCCGGTTCGGGGAACTGTGCAAATTCCTTAACGCAAGGAAAGCAATGAGCCCCAAGATACCCAACAGCAGAATACCAAGGGCAATTATGAGGGGCAGGGGAATACCGCCGATAAACAAGCCATCACCCGCCGCCGCCGGAGGCTGAGTAACAGGCGGCTGGATGCCCGGTGGCTGGACACCGACTGGCGGCTGAACACCGGGAGGCGGTGCGGTAACAGGGGGCTGAACACCCGGCGGCTGGGCAACGACTGGCGGTTGAACACCGGGAGGCGGCGCGACAGCAGGCGGCTGAACGTCCGGCGGCTGGATACCGGGGGGCGGCGCGGTAACAGGAGGCTGAACACCCGGCGGCTGGGCAGCGACTGGCGGTTGAACACCGGGGGGCGGTGCGGTAACAGGCGGCACGGCAACAGGCGGCTGGGCAACAACCGGGGGCGGCACGGCAACAGGCGGCGCGACACCCGGCGGCTGAACGCCAACGAGGGGGCGGCCTGACGGGGGCCCGGCTCCAATAACCGGCACTCTGATAAACTGCAGGTCTGTGCCCACATTGCTTAAACGCCCGGAAGCGGCGGCGACCAGACTATCCGTGCCGGGAGCGCTTCCATCGGAAATAAGGATGATCCTGCGGGGCCGGTTTCCGGGCAAAGCGGCGACATACATTTCCGCAAAATTCAGCGCAGGGCCGATATTCGCTTGGCCGCCCAAGGGACTCATTAACAACAGGCGCGCAATGATTATCTCCAAATCCCCTGCGCTTGCTACATGGCGGGAAATCTCCATCCTTGGGGTTTCCGCAAAGGAAATAAGGTGAAACGTATCGCCGATACGCAAAAATTCCCTTAGGAATGGCCCAATAAGGTAGTCGCTGGTTTCCCAGTGGTGTCCGCTCATGTTGACAGAAGTGTCCATGACCACCACCAAGTCCATGGAACCAGCCGCCTGACCAAAAGCGCCAAAAGCCGCTCCCAGCACGAGTATCAGGATCAATATCGTTCTTCTCATGTTCTCCTCCTTCCGTAATTCCTATTTACTGTCTCTGAAACGCAGAAGAAATCGCCTCCACAGTATACAACACTTTTTCTTCCGTATCTTCCTTAACGGAATACTCCACCTCATCGCCCACTTTCTTGTTCAGAATGGCCCGTCCAAGCCGGGCACGGTACGAAATGACCCCATTGTCCGGGTCCGACTCCCAAGGCCCCAAGATAGTATATTCTTTCCTTTCTTTGCTGGTTTTGTCCAGCAGGGTAACCCGTGTGCCAAAAGAAACCTTTGATGTCGTTACCAGAGAGGGGTCAAAAAGCTGCGCCCGCTCAATGTCCTCGCTTAGTTTAGTCGCCGTGATATTAAGCTCAGTCTGCTTTTCCTTCGCCGCCTTGTATTCGGCGTTTTCGCTTAAGTCGCCATGCAGCCGGGCGGCCTCGATTTCTTTGGAGTTGGCGGGAATATCGACACTGGTAATATGGGCAAGCTCTTTCTTTTTTTCTTCAAGCTTGGCTAGGGTAACGATAAGGCCCATCGTGGTAACCTTTTTTTCCTCGACGCCGAAAAACTTGAAATCGGGGTACTTTTTCAAGACCTTGTTTTTAAGGTTCATTTTGTCCGCCGGATCCAAATCTTTAATGCCGTTGATAAACGTACAAATCCGCTTAATGGTTTCCTCGTCCGCAGTGTCAACATAATTGCTAATAGCGCCCTCTTTGAACAAAATGGTATACGCCTGCTTGTTGAGCTTCCTGTTTTCGGCAATGTCCCGGCGGTTATCCAATTCCCGGTAGCTAATATCAAGAACGTGGATAAGGGTCAAAAGCTGCTTTTCGTAGGGAATAGCCGCTTTCTTAAACCAAGGCTCGTCACTGCAATTCCTGAAAAGCCAGACCGCCGCCTCCCGGTAATCCCGGTAGTGTTCAAAACAGTTCGCCGCCAAAAGGCTTAACTTGCCCTCGTGGCCCTCTTTCAACAGGCTTTGAACAATGGAGTTAAGGGGAAAACGGAGAAAAAGCTTGATGTAAATATCGGGCCAGCCGGGTACAAACAACTGGATATGTTTAAGGAACTCTTCTTTCAGTTTCGTGTCTTTAAGATGGAGGAAGAGATCGGTTACATCATCAATTCCATCGAAAATCTCCATAAAGTTAATCTTGATCCCGCCGCCCAAATGCGGATACTGGGCAACAAGGTCTTTTACCAGAAGGTACGAGGCCACTATCTGTTCGTTTACCTGATGGTAGGATTTAAGATAGCCGGAAATATAGGCGAACATCTCGTTAAAGTACTCAGAATCCAGCTCCGCGTTCTTCTGTGCCGCATAGTTCCGCAGCGTTTGAGCCCTGTCAAAGAAATGCTTTGCCGCCTTAAACTCGTTGTAAAGCTTTTCTTCAATACTAATGGGCCGCTCCCGAACCGTAAAAATGTCGGCGTTTTCCGGGCTAAGCCCAAAAGAAGGGTCGGTTTTAAGGATTTCCCGTGCCTTGGAACTCCACGTTGTCCATTCAGAAGGGCTTAAGGCTCCGGGAACCAGCTCGGTCTTAATGCGCTTTATGTCGCAGGAGTTCCCGAAGCTTTTAATGACTGTTTTAAGGGCCCACGAAGGCTCTTTTTTGACCTTATCGTGCAGTTTTTCCCTTTTCCATGTGGCCTTTAATACCCAAATATGGTCTTTTGTCAATGTCTGAAGGGCGTTGACTGCCATTTTGATAAGCATTGAATGGGCCCGTTGTTTGGTAAAGTCGATAACAATGTTGTCCCCCTGAACCTTCGCTATGCGGCCCACGCCCCATGTCCTGTGGTACACAAAATTGCCCTTGTCAAAGGAGATATGCTTTTCGAAGTCCTGAACCGCCTCTTTGACGTTTCTGGGGCCTTGCGCAAGGCTGGAAACCCGGATATACGATTCAAGCTGGCTGTGTTCGGCGTATTTTTTCCGGTAACAGTCGGTAATGTCCTTTCTGGCCTGACGGTCATCGTTGTCGTATTCAAGAATGATCTTTAGAACAGAGATGGCGGTGTTGACGTCCTCCCGTTTCATGCAGGCGGAGTACACTTCTTTCAGAAGGGTTCCCGCTTTTAACTCGTCAAAGTTTTTCGCAACCCGCTTTTGGACATGAAGGAAAAAGTCGATGTCCTCCGGGCAAAAGGCAAGCAGCTTGTCCCATATTTCCCTGACATTGCTGAAAAGTTGCTTGGCGATATAGCGGTGAAGGGCTTTTTTGTAGTAATCCACGGCTGTTTCCAGGTCATTGAGCTTCTCGAAACGCTCCGCCAGGGCCTTGGCGAGATCCGCCTCTTCGTAGTCTACCTTGACCAGCCGCTCCCAGATACCGTAAATGGCTTCTTCGTTGTTCTCGTTTTTGTAACAATCCGCCAGCGTCCGCAGAGCGAATTTTGACTCCCCGTAATTCAGCATTCTTTCGCACAGATATTTTACGATACCCCACTTGTGGTTATCCATAAAAATCGTTACAAGGTTGATCATTGCCGCATCGTCAATAATTTGCTGGGAAAGGGCTGTCATGCCTCCCATGTAGAGGGCGATAATGCTGTTTTTGGTATGAAGCAGGTGTTCATCGCAAAGCTTTTTAAGATCATTGTCAAAACGGCCTTCACGGGCCTGTTTAAGAATGGTGTCCAAGTCTTTGAACTGGTTGATTGAATAATTGCTCAAAGTGGCCCGCGTCCACTTTTCCTCGTTAAGCATTTCCTGGACATTTTTCAGAAGCGCTTCAGACATTGCGTAACTCCCTAAGATCTATAATGTTCGTATACCACCGGATCAATGACCTTAATCTTCAACATGGTTTCATCCGCCAATCCCGAAGCATCCCGGTTATGCCCGCAATGGTCGATGAGCCAAAAATACCGGTTCAGCAGCCGGGGCTTTACAAGCAGGTGGCCTGCGCTGCGGAATGGGGCCTCGCCCTCAGCGCCCGGCGGCAGGTTCCGGAACTCGCTTTCCAGCGTAAAGATAGACTGTTTCAGCCTGCCTAGTTCCACTGGTTTCAGCTCCCTCTTGACCGAAAATATCCCCCAAATGCAGCCCCAGACCGGAACCCACTCCGCTAGCTCCGGCCCGCTGTACCCCCGCTCCCTGACTTTGCCCAGAAGCCCCAGAATCATTTCCGATTCCAGTCCCTGAAGGTTTATTTCCTGAGCATCCAGAAAAAAAGCCTCCCTAAAAAGTACCTTGGCGGCTCTGTCGTCCCCCAAAAGGGCGTTGACATCCGCCAGCTCGGAAAGTATGGCGCTGGCGTCCCGCTTAAAACGGCCTGCCAGTTCCAGATAGTTACGGGCCTCGTCCCAGTTGCCGGCCCCCTTGCAGCAACGGCCAACCTGAAGCAGCAAGGCAGGGTCTTGCTGGTTTGCCCCGTCCCCCAGAAGGCTCAGGAAACAGTCCAGAGCCCGCGAAAAAACAAAACACTTCAAGGCGTACTGGCAGGAATCAGCCGCCTCCCCAACAATGGCAGACCCGCTTTCCCCTATTCGATCCAGAAAGACGTAATAGGGCTTCCACAAGGACAGGATATACTCGCCCTGTCCGTAGGGGTCAGGAAAATCATCCAGCCGCTTTAGTTTTTCAAGCCACCAGTTCAGGCACTTTAGGGCGTACAGCACCTCTTGATGCTCAAAATCAATCTCCAGCGCCCTTTTCAAGAGCCCAAGGGCCGCGGCGGCTTCCCCTGCTTTCAGAGTTTCGTAGGTTCTGCGAATAAGCTCTTCCGCCCCGGCTTTGTCATTCATGGCTTGAATAAATTTGTACAATCTGGTACAAAGTTCGTTTCTGACTATACCACGATTGCGTACCTTTTGCCTAGTACCCTGCGGTGGGAAAAGGTCTTAGGCACGGCGGTCAAGATGTACGCGCGAGGGGGCCGCCGCCAACGGGAATTATGCCAGCGGGCATGGTGATTGACAGGCACGGAGCCTTGTGCTTTAATTCAGGCTGTATGACTGTAGAGCTTAGGAAAAACTACCCCGAGACTAAAGTTATGTCCGGGTTTATGGAACTGTTGCCCGAAGAGCAGATAGAGTTCGACAAGATCAAGGCTACCATTCTGGAGACCTACGAGTCTTTCGGGTATACCGCGCTGGATACTCCGGCTATGGAGCGGCTGGAGGTATTGCGGGCGAAAGATGTGGGCGAAACCGCTGCGCAGATTTACGAGATAGAACCCCGCGGGGAACAGGTGGAAAGCAAAAGCGGCCTGCGCTTTGATCTTACCGTGCCGCTTGCCCGGTATGTGGCTGATCACTTCGATGCCCTGTCGTTTCCGTTCCGCCGCTGCCACATAGCCAAGGTGTACCGTGGGGAGCGCGCGCAAAAAGGCCGCTTCCGCGAGTTCTACCAGTGCGATGTAGATGTCATAGGCCACAACACGCTGTCTATCCGCTACGATGCCGAAATTCCCAGCATAATTTATCAGTTGTTCAAAAAGCTGGACTTTGGAAGGTTCACGATCCGCATAAATAACCGCAAACTGCTTAACGGCCTTGTCGATTCGCTGGGAAGCTCCGTGTCTGCGGAAAAAGTGTTAGCCGTGATAGACAGGATCGAAAAGATTTCGCCGGACAAATTTGCCGGACAGTTAAAAGAACTCGGCCTTACCGAAGCGATGATAGGTGTCTTGGTCAGGTTTTTTGACATAAAGGGAAGCAATGCCGAAATTTTACAGGGCTTAAAGGATTTCGGCGTGGACAACGAAGACTATGTTTCAGGCCTAACCGAACTTTCGACAGCCGTGGAATTTATGATAGCTTTGGGTGTCGATGACGCATACTACAAGATAGACCCGGTTATTGTGCGGGGCCTGAGTTATTACACGGGAACGGTGTATGAGACCGTTCTTGACGACTATCCGGAAATCGGGTCGGTGTGTTCCGGCGGGCGTTACGACAACCTTGCGGAGCATTACACAAAGGAAAAACTGCCGGGCGTTGGGATTTCGATCGGGCTGACACGGCTGTTTTACCAGTTGCGGGAGATAGGCGTAATAGACTGCGCGAAAAAAACCGCCGCGAATGTTATTGTTGTCCCGAAAGACGACAGCAATATTCCCTATGCGCTAAGCGTTAGCCAGCTTTTGCGATCCGGGGGCTTTAAGGTTGATGTTCTGCTTGAAGAACTGAACATGAAAAAGAAGTTCGCGTATGTCAGCCGCAAAGATACGCAGTTTACCGTTGTGGTTGGGGAAGAAGAAGAAAAAACCGGCTCTGTTACGCTTCAGCATAAAGCCGCTGACGGGACAATCGTAAAGCAGGTGGCCGCGCAAACAGAACTGCTGAAATTATGCCGCAATGTCTGTCAGGGAAACAGCTAGGCAGGAACATATACCGTTAGCATACCCCGTTGTTTTTGTACACGGGGTCGGAGCGCACGACAGGGCAGGCGGAAGAAAAGCGTGGGGAAGAATTCCTGAAACCCTTGCCCGCATGGGGGTGCGGGTGTTTTTGGGCAATACTGACTCGTGGGGCGATTTTGAATCGAATGCGGCAGTGTTAAAAAAAACCGTAGAAAAAGCGCTTGCGGAAACGGGAAAAGAAAAAGTAAACATTATCGGGCACTCCAAGGGTGGGCTGGATTCCCGCTATCTTATCTGGAAGTACGGCTTTGGCGGCAAGGTAGCAAGCCTTACAACAGTATGCACGCCCCACCACGGCTCGGAGATTGCCGATATGCTGTACAATCAAAAAATCACCCACACGAAGTTCGCCAAAAGCGTTTTAGCGGCATATGGCGCATTGTACGGAGACGCAAACCCGGATTTGTACACTGTTAACCACCTGCTGACAACGGCAAAAATGAAAGCGTTTAACGGGAGCGTCATACCGGACGGCAGGGTTTTTTACCAAAGCCTGTATGTAACAATGGATCACGCCCTTGACGACATACGTTTTTTTTTCTGGTACTTATTCCTAAAAAGGGCAAGAGGAAAAAGCGATGGGGTGGTAAGCGAATACTCGGCACGGTGGGGGGACAACATTGCCCAAATAGAGGGTGGAATATCGCACTCGGAAATACTCGACGTTAAACGGAAAAAAATATCCGGCGTGGATATACCCGACGTTTACGTGAAGATAGTAAAGGGTTTAAGCGAAAGAGGCTTCTAAGCCTCCCCCGCCGCGCATGAGCATTTCTGCATAAAGCTCCGGCAGGGGAGGATATGCGGTTTAAGAAGCCGCCCAGGGAACCCGCTGCGGAGCCACGGTCTCCTACGCTAAAGAGCCTGGGCAAATGGCTTCTTAAACCGTATATCCTCCCCTGCCGGGCATTGTCCCAGAGGCTCACGCGCGGCGGGGGCATTGCGGGGGGCCTTCCCGGTGGAACCGGGAAGGCTGTGTGAGGTGCTTTTCCAGTAATGCCGGGGGCATAAAAATTTTTTGAAAAAAAATTCGCAAAAATGTTGACGTTTCGCTGATAGCTGGATATACTCTCTTTTGATGGTATCTGTTGCCGATAACAGCGTAATTTCCCCACCCGTAAAACTGCCGCCTTTGGCGGCTGTTGTTTGGAGCGTTTCCCCCCCCCCCCCCCCCCCCCCCCCCCCCCCCCCTTCTTCCCTC
>Ga0123355_10000433_pt1 | contig 55026 bp, 54 predicted proteins | sample TergutEmb28metaG_3_FD_89872 | JGI IMG/M metagenome (GOLD analysis project Ga0123355, IMG submission 89872) | Embiratermes neotenicus P1 segment gut microbial communities from Petit-Saut dam, French Guiana - Emb289 P1 | ecosystem: Host-associated > Arthropoda: Insects > Digestive system > Gut ... | reverse complement strand
TTATTTGAATGAGGGCGCTGCCCTCAATCTCCCGCCGCTACGCGGGGCAAAGCCCCGCTTGCTTCCTCGCTTCGCTGCGGGGTCGCGCTTTGCGCTCCTATTCTACTACTGCCAAGATATCGTTCTGCCTTACGATGATTAATTCGTCATCATTTACTTTGACTTCTGTGCCCGCGTACTTCGAGTAGATTACTTTGTCGCCGGGTTTGACTTCCATTTTAATTTCCTTGCCGTCTACTACGCCGCCGGGGCCTACTGCCAGTACTTGAGCCTGCTGTGGCTTTTCTTTGGATTGGCTTGGCAGCACAATGCCGGATTTGGTGGTTTCTTCTGCTTCCAGCTGTTTGATGACTACACGATCGCCTAATGGCTTGAGATTCATTGTCTTCCTCCTTATGTTGGGGTTTTATTAGATAAAAGTGTTGCTTTCGCCGTTTGTTAGCACTCTATTTTGATGAGTGCTAACCATGGAATAGTTTATTATTGGGATATTGTTTATGCAAATGCGGTTATTGGCGATTAAAGGCGATTATAAGTGGCATTTGGCCGAATTTACGATACATTTCGCGTTTTTTTCTCGCTTAGCCGCTTTTATAGCTTGTTACATGCTTTTTTGCATGTTTTTCATATACTAGGGAACTGCTTCGCAGTTCCCGTAGGCAAGAGCTGGAGCAAAAACGGCAAAGCCGCTTTTTCATACTTAAGCATTATTTTGCGCTAAACTCCTTCGCAACCACTTTTAATTCTTTAGGGATATCTACCTGTTGCGGGCAATGCTCCAGGCATAGGCTACAGGCTGTACATTTGCCGGCGTTTTGGTTAAGAGAGTCGTAAAGCATCCTATTGTTCCACATTTGACTGCCGCGTTTTATCTCATTGTACAGGGAGAAGCTGGTAGCTATATCCAACCCCTGCGGGCAATGAGCGTGGCAATATTTGCAGGCCGTACAGGCTATACCGGATACCTTGCTTATTTCTATAAGCACGTTTTCCAGCAGGTCTTTTTCGTCGGTTGTCAGGGGCTTTAGGTTGGCAAAGGTTTTTAGATTATCTTCTACCTGGTCTAAAGTAGACATCCCGCTTAGTATACTGGTCACTCCCTCTAACGTGGCCGCGTATTGTACTGCCCATGAGGCTATAGAGCGCGTGGGGTCATAGGCTTTTAGCAGCGCTTCTGCCGGGGCAGGCAAAGTGGCTAAAGAACCGCCTTTTATCGGCTCCATAACAATTATGGGCTTATTGTGCTTAATGGCAAGGGCTTGCCACTCGCCAGCGGGGCCGCGCAGTACGTCTATATAATTTAACTGCAGCTGCACAAACTCCGTCTCTGGATAGCGGTTTAGGAGGCGCTCGAGATACGGGGTCGACCCATGGAAAGAGAAGCCTACATGTTTAAGCACACCGCGTTTTTTTTGTTCAAAAGCCCATTCGAACATCCCCATATCCTCTATATGTTTTTCACGGGCATCGGACAGGGAGTGCATTAGGTAGAAATCGAAATAATCTAGGCCGCAACGCCTTAGAGACTCTTCTAATATTTTGTTACTGTCCGCGGGCTTTTTAAGCTCCCATGGGGGGAGTTTATTGGCAATCATGTAGCTATCGCGGGGGTGACGTTTTACTAACGCTTTTTTTAGTAACTCCTCAGAGCCGTCATAGGCGTACGCCGTGTCAAAATAATTATATCCGCCGGCCATGTAGGCATCCACCATTTGAATGGCTTTGTCTACTTCGGGCATACGCATTGCACCAAGGCCTAGGCTTGGGGTGTTTGGGGTTAGTATCTGTTTGTGTGTCATGAGCTGCTCCTTTCAATCGCTTTTATCGGTATCATCAAAACCGGAAATAATCCTTTATCGATATCATCAAAACCGAATCTACCGTACAATGATTTCCTTGGCCTTGTCCACCACATGCTGGGTTGTGAAGCCAAACGCCTTAAATAACTCCTCTGCCGGGCCCGAAGCGCCAAATCCGTCTATGCCTATCACCGCACCGTCAAGGCCTGTATATTTATGCCAACCAAAGGTACTGGCCGCTTCCACGGCAAGCCTAGCGCGCACGGCTTTAGGCATCACTGTTTCCTTATAAGACTCATCTTGCGCGTCGAAAATTTCCATACATGGTACGCTAATTACCCGAGCATATATGCCCTGCTCTTTTAGTTCGGCTTGAGCGCTTGTGATTAACTCAACCTCCGAGCCGCTGGCCAACAGTAAAATATCCGGCTGGCCTGTGGCAGGGTTTGTAGCGTCGACAAGAGTGTATGCGCCCTTATACGCCCCTTCCCCTGTACCCGGCAAAAGCGGCAAGTTTTGACGGGAAAGTACCAAAGCAGTAGGCCCGTCATTCCTGGATATGGCCTGAGCCCACGCCGCCGCTGTCTCGCGGGTATCACATGGGCGATATACCCAAAAGCCAGGGATAGAACGCAGCGAAGCCAATTGCTCCACAGGCTGGTGAGTAGGGCCATCCTCCCCTACCCCAATGGAATCGTGGGTCATAATATATACAACAGGCAAATGCATTAACGCCGAAAGCCTCATCGCAGGCTTCATATAGTCGCTAAACACAAAGAACCCAGCCACATACGGGCGCAATCCACCATGTGCGGCCATCCCATTGGCAATGGCGGTCATGGCGTGCTCCCTAACACCAAAATGCAAGTTGGAGCCTGTGGGATTACCGGGGCTATAACTCTCCCTATCCTTCATAATAGAAAGGTTTGAAGGAGACAAGTCCGCCGAGCCTCCTATCAGCTGAGGCACGTACTTAGAAAGGCTTTGCAGTACCTGGCCAGACGATGCGCGGGTAGCAATGGCAGCCTCTGGGCCAAATAAGTCGCCGAAAGCGGAGTCCAGATCAAGGAAATTATCGGGCAGCTTATTGGTGTGCCAGTCTTCCCAAGCTTGCCAGCATGCGGGGTGGGCTTGTTTATACCCGGCGGCTAACTTAAGCCACGCGTCTTCACTTTTTTGGGCAGATGTTTGCCATGTGGCGGCGGCGTCTTTTACCTCTACAGGTACATAGAACGCCTCATCGTGAGACCAGCCCAGGGCTTCCTTGGCTTTTGTAATGCCATCATCACCCAAGGGCGAACCATGAACCGCAGCGGTACCTTGATTGGACGCGCCAAATCCGATTACTGTCTTTATCTCAATTAGCGAGGGCTTATCGGTCACGGTCTTGGCTTTTTCTAAGGCGGCGGTGATTGCGGCCATGTCGTTGCCATCTTCTACATACTGCACATGCCAGCCGCTTGCCGCAAAACGGGCCTGCACATCTTCGGTAAAGGAAATGTCTGTACTGCCCTCAATGGTAATATTGTTTGAGTCATATAGCAGAATAAGCTTACCCAGCTTTAGGGTACCGGCCAACGAAACCGCTTCCGCCGCCACCCCTTCTTGCAAGCAACCGTCGCCACACAGGGCATATGTGTAATGGTCTACAAGGGCCGCATCCGGCTTATTGAAGCGGGCCGCCATATAATTCTCTGCCCATGCCATACCAACGGCATTGGCAATGCCCTGACCCAGCGGGCCAGTTGTAACTTCCACACCGGGGGTATGGCCGTACTCCGGGTGGCCCGGGGTGGCTGAGCCAGTCTGGCGGAAATTTTTCAGGTCTTCTATTGTTACATCATAGCCAAATACATGAAGTAGGCTATACAGCAGCGCGGAGCCATGCCCGGCAGACAGCACAAAGCGATCCCGATCCGGCCAGTTTGGGTTTTTGGGGTTGTGCTTCATAGCACCCCATAGGGCAAGGGCCATAGGCGCTGCCCCCATCGTGATGCCGGGATGGCCGCTTTTGGCTTTTTGGATAGCCTGTACACTTAAAAAGCGCAAAGTGTTAACTGTGGTTTGATTTACTATGCCCTGCAACTTTAGCATATTTATTCCCCTTTCATTTTTAATTTGCTTTATTGAACAGATTGGTATTGCAGTTCGTTAATCCAGTGGTCTATCAGCGGATACACCCAGTCGTTTATGTCTCTAAACTTGAAGCCTGTTGCCGCAGCCTTGGAAGTATCAAGTCCAAAGCTTGGCGCGGTGTTAAGGGGTGCATGTGTGCCGTCTTCTTGTATGATGGCTTTTTTTGACACGCGTTCTTCGGTATAGCGGATTATTTCTTCCAGCGATATCGTGCCGTTGCTGCCTGCGTTTACATAGCCACTTACAGGCGTACTAGCCGCATGTGCCAAAAATTGACCGGCCTCGACAGAGTGGATAAACGAAAGGCGGGCCGTTAGATTATCTATATACATAGGGCGTCCAGTAAAAATATGCTCGACATAGAAATACAGGCGCTTTGTATAGTCATCGTCTCCAAAAATATATGGGAATCTTACGGCGGCAGATAACTGTTTAGGGTATGCTTGAAACAGTGCCGCTTCGGCCTGGCGCTTGACTTCATCGTAGGTGAAGTCATCATGATTGCACCATTTTAGTGGGAAGGTTAATGTATCTACTTCATCTTCACGCATATTCACATGGAAATGCTTAGAGTATACAGATACCGTTGACGTTAGTATATATTTTTCTGTACGCAGGTTGTCCAGCAGATATTTTACATCATTTGACGCGTAGGCGATATTGTCTATCGTAACGTCATATTGTTTGCCTTTGAATGCGCTCTTAAGGCTTGCCGGGTCTTGGCGGTCTATTGTAAGCCGCTTTACTTTATCACCAAAGGAATCCGGCGTGCGGCCTCGTGTTGCTATTGTTACATCGTGACCGGCGGCTATAAGCTCGTTTACCAAGTGTACGCCCATGAATTTTGTCCCGCCTAGGATTAGTGTTTTCATGGTTTTGCCTCCGTTTCTGTGTTATGTAATGGTAATTGACTGATTTTAAACATAGGGAAAATTTTTTGAAAATCGTTAATATTAAGCACTACGAAACTTGTATTCTTAACAGATGAAAAACAGTCTTCTTCGAATTTTGGAATCACATTACCAATATCCTCTTGCATCTTACGCCGTTGTGCCGCGTCAAATTTACTCCATTCAAGTATTAGCACATTCAACACTGGAGTTAAGAAACTTTGGCCTTTCGCAAGTTCCCTCAATAATGAGTCTTTGAATTTGCCTGCTACCTTTGCAGGCTTTTTAATTTCTTCAATAAATTCATCAGGATTCCCGAATTTAAGCGAACTAGGGTGCTCTGGGTCTTTAACTTCAATAAAAAGAAACTTATCATCCATCTTCACGATAAAGTCAACTGCACTTAGCCCATTGTATTGATCTTTATCTGCCCGAAAAGCATTAACACTGTGCAAAAAATCAAACTCATATCTGCCCTCTCTAAATATCATATTACTCATTGCACATCCTCCATTGCTTTTTCCACAACCGTGTAAAGCAACTTCTCCTCAGACATCTCAATAGCGTTATTTGGCAATGATGAATAGTTAGTTGCCCTAGATGTCTTAATCATACCATCTTCTTTGTAGAGGGAGATGAACAAAACATCGCCGTCATTATTTTTTTTGAGATCAACATATTTTGCAAACATATAGTTGTGTGTTGCAATAAATATTTGAACACCATCTTGCGACAGAATGTGTAGCACCTCAGCAATCAAAGACATAAGTTCGGGGTGGATACTGGATTCTGGTTCATCCCACAAAAGAATGGAGCCGGGCTCTAGCAAACCATTCCTTATCAGTTTCCACAGCAAGCCAAGACGCTTAAACCCATCGGCTTCAAGCGAGTATTCAACTTTAAGACCATTGGATTTTTGCACATAAAAAGTATCATTCTCATATAAAACTTCGCCTTCGATAACTGCACCCAACTTACCAAGGATTACCCTGTTCCTGTCACTGATTTCTTTTGTTTCCCACAACTGGGCATTAACCAAAATATCCATTTGGGTGTGGTCGAAAGGTACGCCATATTTTGAAGACATAGCAACCAACCCTTTAGAATGTGACAGCATTTCTGTAGATGGAATAAGGACTGATTTAATCCCTTTTGTAAGCCATTCGCGAAGGTACATGAATGTGCCATCCCATACCCTAAAATGGAACTCATTTTCCCCACTAAAAACTTGGATAAGACCAAAGCCAGAGTCATTTTGCTTTATTTCCTTGATAGCACTTTTTGAGGCTGAAAAATAATCTTGAAATTTTTTTGCCTTATTTGGATTCGATGCCTCGTTGCTAAATTCACAAGCGGCGTATATACACTTTAATAATGTGCTTTTACCCGTGGCATTAGCTCCAACAAAAACATTTATTCTATCATTAAAATCTTCATAAAATGCTTGCCCCGTAAAAGCTAAAAAATCAGTCAGACAAACTCGGCTTATTTTCATTATTTTTACATCCTTTCTTTCATGCACTTAAGTACATACAGCCCCTTCTTTTTGTATATAATTTGGCATTCGCTAAAAAGTTCACGCAAAGCTTCCAAAGAACTCTCCGCTCCATGCTTCTTATGGATTACGATATACAACGCACCACCGGGGGCCAAATGTGCCACAGCCCCGGCATAAAGCCTGTACATAACCTCCTTGCCCGCATGTATAGGCGGGTTAAGCACAATATTATCGTATTGACCGGAAAGGTTTTCAAAACCGTCGGAGTGGATACATTCGGCCTCTACCCGGTTTAGGGCGGCGTTTTTTTCGGCATATTGCAGCGCTATGCGATTAATATCACTCATGGTTAAATTTACAGAGTTCTTCTTAGCCAACACTATCCCTATCGTGCCATAGCCGCAGCCCAGGTCTAACACGCGACCGGTCAAGGGCGGGATATTTTCCAACAGAAGTATAGACGCTGCATCAACTTTGTCGCAAGAAAACAGACCGTTGTTAGCTAGAAAGCGAAAGTCCATGCCAAAGATATTAAGCCGCAAGATTCGCTCTTGGGTTAAGGCGGCAGGGTTTTCGTTGAAATATTGGTTAGGGTTTTTCATAGGGGCATCGCTACCATTCGCAACAAAATATAAACACCAAAAACATCAAATGGCCTAAACACTGGGCCGGATCGCCTTTGTCAAAATCATCAATACTTCAAGAGGACGCGCACGCCCAACTATAAGTTACAAAAATATATCTATTGCCTGGGGCATAATCTTAAAACGCATCTCCCCTTTGTCGGCACCGGGAAGCTTATGAGGTGAAAGGAAACGCCTCTCTTCCGGCGGGAAGCTTCTGCCATCCTGCCCTTTTACTTCATACAGGTTACCATCCAAGCTAAGACTCTCCACGCCGCGGCTTAGGGTCAAGCATACCTCTTCACATTTAGTAAAACTAACAGCTCCAAGCCTATGATGCTGCCCAACAACCAGCGACGGGAAAATTGTCATGGTTTTAGGACGGCTCATGGCCTCAACCAAACACAGATTTATTTTACCGTCTGTAAGACTGGACTCAGGGCTTATGTGCAGGCCTCCGCCATAGTACTGGCCATTACAAGCCGCAACAAGAGTAAACTCACCCTCGCGCTGTTTGCCGTCTATTTCTACTTTTAACGGCATGTTCACATGTTTGGCTATGCTCTTATACACCGCCGCAAGATAGGCATAGCGCCCATATCGTGGCTTTAAGGCTACAGCATTACGTACCACACGAGCGTCCAACCCCACATTGCCTATATTAAGGAAAGCCATGCCGTTTGCCGTAACAATGTCCACACAAGTTGTACGGTTTGTTTGAATGGCCGCAAAAAAATCCGCAACAGAAGCCTGTAAATTTTTCTCCTTGTACCTAGCCAATGCCTGTGCTTTGCCACCTGCCAAAGTCATAACAAAATCGTTGCCGCTACCCCCCGGAAATATGCCAAGGGGTACAGCCACTTTTGCCGGGAAAGCGGCAGCCATACCAGCCACAATCTCCTGTATTGTACCGTCTCCGCCTATGCCTATGATACCGCTGCTACCGGTTAGGCATACAGCGTTGGCCTTTGCATATGCGTCCATAATAGACTCAGTTATCATTACTTCGTATTGCAATTTATGGGCATCAAAAAGCCGGGTCAGAAGCGGCAGTTTAATAAGATTCCGCCCTTTCCCGGCTATTGGGTTTACAATAATATGATACATTTGATTGCCCCTTATCATTTGCAAGTAAATGGGAAGAAAACACCCCCATCATTATGCAATTATTAAGGGATAGTGTCAATTACGTTAGCTAGCCTTAAGCTCCAACCTAAGCCTATCAGCAATAAGCGCGATAAACTCGCTGTTAGTAGGCTTGCCTTTGTGGTTATTAATCGTATACCCAAACAAGCTGTCTATAACATCCACTTTGCCACGGCTCCAGGCTACCTCTATTGCATGGCGGATTGCCCGCTCTACGCGGCTAGCGGTTGTGTTGCATTTCTTGGCTATTGTGGGGTATAACTCCTTTGTAATATAATTTAACACATCCAAATCATCAACTGCCATAAGTATAGCCTCACGCATGTAATGGTAACCGCGTATATGGGCCGGTACGCCTATTTCATGCAGTATTGCGGTGATTTTAGTTTCCAGACTAAGGGAGCGGTTTTTAACATTGCGGGCGCCAATTGTCTGATGTACAGGGTTTCTTAACTGCTCCTTTAACTGGCGGATACGCGATACTAAGGCTTCTAAATCAAAGGGCTTAGCAATATAGTATTCGGCTCCAAGCTCTATGGCTTTTTGGGTTATCTTGTCTTGGGTTATCGCCGACAGAATTATACATATGGGCGCATATGGCTGCGGCGTGTTTAAATTTAATTTTTCCAACACTCCCAACCCGTCAAGTTTAGGCATTACTCCGTCGATTATTGCTACATCGGGCTTAAGTTCTTGGATTTTTTGGTAGGCCTCCATCCCGTCGTAGGCCACGCCTACGACCTGCAAATCGCTGTACTTTTCGATGTAGTTGGTGATTACATCACAAAATTCTTTGTTGTCGTCCGCCATTAATACGGTAATTCTTTTTTCTCCCATTTCCTTCCTCCTGTGTGTTAGAATGTGGTGGCACAAATTAAGTTATTTGTAAATTTCTGCCATATCAGTATTATAAATGGTAAACGATGGAAAAACAACCCCTTTCTATCGCAAATTTCGACATTACTTGATAAAAATTCATTTGCTATATTTTTTGATATATGTACATATATATTATGAAGAAACGGCCACAAGCATGGCCGCGTATTTAACCGGAGGCGATTATGGACAATAAAAAATCATTTGCTATAGGCTTGGCTACAGGCATTCTTCTAATGATAATTGCCACATTTGGATATACCATATATGAGCGGCATGGAATTTGGGGCGGGCGGATGGATCCAAACAGCAAAATCCTGGAGATTTATTCCTTGCTTAACGATGTCTCTATCATGCCCTTGGAAAAGACCGAGATGCTCGAAAATATGTACCGAGGCTTTTTAGAAGGCGTTGGCGACCCATATACACAATATTTTGACCGTCTGGCCCTGGAGGCTTTCCGTGAGCGCACCGAAGGCGATTTTGTAGGCATTGGCGTAAACGCGTTAATGGATACAGAAAGCGGCAAAGTTACAATAATCACCCCCTTTAGAGGCTCCCCCGCGGCCAGAGCCGGGCTTTTGCCCGGGGATCAAATCATAGGTGTAGACGGCGCAGATATGGCCGGCCGCGCTACAGAAGAAGTCTTTAATCTGATAAAAGGGGAAGAAGACACCGAAGTAACTCTAACGATTTACAGGCCAGACGAAGATAAACATTTTGATGTAAGCATTGTACGCGCCAGAGTGGCTATTCCTACTGTATTCCATGAATTACTACCGGGCCGTATAGGGTATATCCGCATTGAGGGTTTTAATCTAAATACAAAGCCCCAGTTTCAAGCTGCCATGGAAGAATTAACAACCTATGGCATGACAGCTCTAATCTTGGATGTGCGCAATAACCCCGGCGGCGTACTAGATATTGTGACCTATATTGCCAATTATTTTGTTCCCGAAGGGGTTATCACCTATGTAGTAGACGCAAACGGGAACAGGCGGGACTACAACGCCGATGAAAACTACCTGGGCCTACCTCTGGCGGTGCTTATAAACGGCCGCAGCGCCAGTGCGTCGGAGCTTTTGGCTGGCGCGATTAAGGACACTGGTGCTGGCGTACTTGTAGGCGAGCAGACCTTTGGCAAGGGCATAGTGCAGCATCTGTACACCTTGTCAGACGGCAGTGCCGTAAAAACAACTGTTGCGGAGTACTTCCCCCCTAGCGGCAGGTCTATACACATGGTTGGTGTAGCGCCGGATATTGTGGTAGAAATGGAAGAAGCCCTTAGCAGGATGATTGGGCATCTGGAGCTTATAGATGATGTACAGTTGATGGCGGCTATTAGGGCAATACAAGAGATGACGGATTAATTTCATATTTATTGAACGCATAAAGACCTGTCGGCACAATTAATCTGCCGGCAGGTCTTTTCTATTGCAGAATTACGGGTTGACAAGAGTTTCAGACTGACTTATACTGTATATGTCGACAAACACAGTCACGGACACACATGCACAGCAATATGCAAGGAGGTGTAATTACGTGGCAATATTATTAAAGGGGTGGTGCTATATCCCGGACTTCATAATAAAGCAACACAGTAAAGAAACCATATACGAGCAGATAATTTTCCAAGTCAAACTGCTAATAGCCAACGGGGAACTAAAGGTAGGCGACGGCCTTCCATCTGTCCGCAATCTTGCTAAATCATTGGAAGTAAGCACCCTATCCGTCCAGCGGGCTTATACAGAGCTGCAAAATAACGGGATTATTGAAAGCGTAGAAGGAAAGGGTAACTTTGTAGCAGAGGGTTTAAACAAATCCTCGTTAAAAGACGCCCTGCTTCGCGAAGTAGAAGATGAAGCAAAAAAAATCATCCAGGTAGCTAAGCAAAACGGTATAGAACTGGCCGAGCTACAGGAGCTAATTAAAATTTTTTGGGAGGACAACTAAATGCAAAATATTTTAAAAGTAACCAACCTAACAAAAGTATACAACACAGGCAGAGGGATAAGAAACGTCAGCTTCGAGCTACAGCCCGGTACAATACTGGGCATAATAGGGCTTAATGGCGCAGGCAAATCCACCCTAATATCATGCCTGACCGGCTTCCTTAAATGGGATAGCGGCCAGGTAGAATACAATTTCAACGGCATAAAACACAGCAAAATCAAGCCAGTGCTGTTAAACGACTTAGGCATTGTAACCAGCGAATACGGTTTCCCTGGGCATTTTACGGCCAAGATTATATCCAGGATAATGGCGTTTACCTATAAAAATTGGGACGCGGCTAAGTTCCAACAAATACTAACGCATTTGGAGTTGGATTTTAAACTCAAAACCAGTAAATACTCCACAGGCATGAAAACCAAACTGGCTATTGCCATAGCCCTGTCTCATAACGCCAAAATCCTGGTGCTGGATGAAGCTACCCGCGGCCTTGATGTGAGAGCATCATCCAAAGTACGCGCACTACTGCACGCCCATGTAGAAAACGGCGAAAACTCCATAATACTAACATCTCACATAATGGGGGAAATCGAGCGCCTTTCCGACGAAATCATGCTTATAGAAGATGGTGACGTACATTTTAACAGCAACAAAGACGACCTGCTGCACCAGCATCAGATATTCACTATCACATCAAAACAACTAGATGCCATAGACCGGCAAGACATCTTCAAAATAAAAAGAGAAGATCACACAATTTATGTAATTGCCAAAAATCCAAAGGAATTCTATGAAAAATACAATATAGAGTCCACCCACAGCACTCTGGACAGGGTCGTGGAGCTATTGTTGGAAGGAGATGCTGCATAATGAAAGAGCTAGCAGGCGCATTAATGAACAATTTTTATATGATGAACACCAAGCTTACACAGCTTTATGTATTGGCTATCCCCGTTGTAATTGCAGCGTACATTGCCACAGGAAACCAACAATTAGGCATGTTTGTGCCATTCATAATAATACTTGCGCTGCCTTCGGCATCATTAGAAAACGCGGCGACACCCTTTGCAACTAGATGGACTGCCTTCGAAAATTCATGGGGCCTGGCACCCCATCTCATGGTAATATCCAGATATATCTTATATGTAATATTGTCGGTTATTGGTTTGGCATTTTGGGCCGTATTACCCTTCGACTTTTATGCCGGGCAGTTCACTTTAGCAAACTTCGTCATAGCGGGACAGCTTATGTGTATCGCATATTACCCTGTAATGTATCTTCTTAACCCTAAACATGAGAGTCTTGGCATCATTACATTGTTTGGGTCAATGTTCTTGGCCATTGCTATGACATTTGGCCTGGATAGGCTTGCGGGAGATAATTATTTCCTAATGGCGGCTGTGGTTGCCGCACTATATGTAGTTTCTGCGGTGATATCTGTTGGGTTTAACGCCATGCACCGTGGCAGGGTAGCTTAGCATGAGGGGGGTAGTGGGTGCGGTACTCAACAACTTGCTCCTAATGAAGACCAAGGGCATGTTCCTATGTATTGTGTTGGCCCTTTCGGCTATGGTTGTTTACCTTGCAACCGATAACGCCGTTTCCCGCCAGGTTTCGATACTGGTATTCTTGTTGCTGATACCTTTAGCAACCCTTAACGCATCCAATGTTTCATTCGACCATAAGTGGAACCGTATCGAAAAGCTATGGGCAGTATCATCTTTTACGATGATAGTCTCGCGATATATTATTTATGCGGCAATCAGCCTTCTTCTTTCGGCCCTATGGGTACTGTCACCTTTGCACGATGGCAATATGCAAAACATCGCAGATTTTGTAACACTGGTACTGCTAACCGGGGCTGTATATTATCCAACGATGTACCTCTTAAACTCCGATCATAACTTGGGCTTATTATTTATTATTTTTTCTGCAGTCATTGGGTTTATCGCGCTTAGTCGGATAGCTATGCTTTTGGATCACTCATGGGCGGATGGGTTTAACTTGGTCATGCTGGGTATGGTTTGTGGTTTTTATGTAGTTTCGTTGACACTTTCGGTAATTTTTAATAGGTTTCATATGGGACGAGGTGTATAGTATATTTAGTTCACTATTATCAAACTATAAACAAAGCGATAAAAAGGAGGCATGTTTAATGCGAAAACTAATTAAAAAAGTGACAGCTGTGTTGTTAGCGGCCACAATGGCATTTACACCCATTGTGGTAAACGCGGAGGCAACAACAGGACTATTTGAAGCAACCAAGCTTGTAGCGACCCAGCAAGGCGCACAACTAATGGAGACATTGTCTATAGCCGGTATGACTATAGCCGTTGTAGATATCGACAATGATTTTACTTGGTTTGAGAACTTAGGCTATGCAAACCACGTAACAGGGGAGCCCGTAACGGAATATACGCTTTTTTCCATAGGCTCAACCGCCAAAACTTTTACGGCAATAGCCGTAATGCAGCTCGTAGAAGCAGGCTTGCTAGACCTGGACGAACCAATAACAACTTATCTACCCGAATTTAGCATGCTACCTAACCCTGCTTTTGGCGGTGACTATAGAAATATCACAGCAAGGATGCTACTTGCTCATGTTGCCGGCGTGCATGAGTTTGTGGGGGAAGGATTCTTCTCTGTTGATGGGCAAGACCGCTATTTTATGAATAGCTTAATGCCAGCACTCACAAATTTGCATATGCAAAATGAAGAAGCAAACCGTACAACTTATAGCAATACAGGCTATACATTATTGGGCATACTAGTTGCATCTCTTACAGGTAGCGATAACTATTTTGATGGGTTTGTAAGTTATACACAGGAAAATATATTTGCCCCTGCCGGTATGGTTTCTAGTAGCTTTGAGATAAACAATAGTAATAGAGCCTATTTGGCACTGCCTTATATCGACGCAACAACAATAATCGACCAGTTTACCTATGTAAGCGCAACACCCACAGGCGGCATGGTTTCCAACGCCTCTGACATGGCAAGGTTTATGCACATTATGCTTGGCGGCGGGGCTCTTGACGGTGATGAGGACAGCCGTATCTTGGCGGAAGAAACCGTGCAAACAATGGCACAGATTCAAGACTTTGGTATTAATTTTCCTACATCCGGGCCAACAGGTATGAAAATGGGGCTCGGGATAATGCACTGGACTCGTGCTTCCGGTTTAACCGTTGTAGGACATAGTGGCAACCTCCAACACCATACGGAAATGATATTGGATTTTGATAACGGCATTGGCGTTTTTGTGTGCGTTAACAGCGCGACCGGGGCGGCAGCGGCAACAGCTCTTGGCGAAATGATATGGGCTACAGCCGTATATGAAAAAACCGGCGAAGCCCCTGTCCCAACCGTAGCAGCCAGGACACCGTTTGCCCCCGAAAACTTGCAAGAGCTCGCGGGTTGGTATACAACGGTCGGCGAGTTGGCTTTGAGCGATGATGGTGTATTAAGCTTTTCTCAAATCCCTGGTGTGCCCATAACTATAGAGCTCACACCTATGGATGACGGAACTTTTGACTCCGTAATCGGAAGCGTTTGGTTTGACCAGGTTGAAGGGATTGTGTTTGCGTTCCTTGGGGCATCTATGTTGGGGGAAAGAATGGAATTGACTTATGCGGACTCCAGCCTTGACAGGTGGGTTGGCGCATATCACTATTATATAGATGGCGAAGTAGCCGCCACATTATATGTTGGTGTAAACGAAAGCGGCTTTGCTACTCTATCTCAAAGTGGCATATATTTTTTGATGAATAAAATTGATGACTACACATACTATTTCCCGGGCAGAATTAGGGGATTTGGCTCTGTACTAGAGTTTAGTATGGATGGTGATTTAGCAAGCTTGAGATATAGTAGCCAGGTAATGGTTAGAACAGACGGCCAGGGCCAGGACGCCGAAGCTAACGAAATAACGGCTACAACACAACTACGCTTTGTTATCGGTAATACAGAGTATACCTATAATGGCGTTACTCACCAAATGGATAGCGCGCCTTTTATTGACCGTGTGTATAGTCGCACAATGGTACCGCTACGTGTAATAGCTGAGATTTTTGGCGCTGAAGTCGACTGGATTCCCGAAATTCGAACGGCAACTATCGTACTTGGTGATATAAATCTGGCATTATCAGCTGACGAACCTCTACCGGGCGGAATGGGAAGGCCCCATAATATTAATGGGCATATTTTTGTCCCGCTTGCTTATATAGCTGATGCCCTAGGTGTTGATGTCTATTGGGATGGTGCTAATCAAGCGGCATATGTATTTGGTTAATATAACTATCTCAAGCAAGTGGGCGCTGTAAAGCGTCCATTTGCGTTACATACATCTACTAATACCGATTCCAATTAAAATCCTATCTGCCTATCGCGGCAAAACCGCTTGAAACGCTTACTCCGCGTTTCAAGCCGCCGCTCTGTCAGACAGGTTTTAATTTGGAATCGGTATTAATTACCCCACGCGACAGGCATAAATATTTCATCGAATCGCTTCATCGCAAACCGGTCAGTCATGCCCGCAATATAGTCCGCTACAGAACGCGATTCGTCAGCACTTATCTCTATTTGCGACCTCAATCGCAAGTCTTCGGGTAACTCATGAGGGTTGGTCAAGTAATGCTCATATAGCAGTTTCAACATGCCTTGTATTTTATTTCGCTCTTTCTGGTGCAGCTGGTTTACATATACATTCTCGAATAAGTAACTACGCAGCTCTTTAAGCACCTGCGCTAAACCCGGCGGCAATAATATATCATTTTTGTCTGCGCTTGCCTCGACCAAGCTACGCACAAGCAAATCTATGCGTATTATACTGGTTGCACCCAGCGTCCCAGTTATATGTCGTGGGATATCGCTTTGGGTGATGATTTTTGCCCGCAGAGCATCATCTATATCGTGGTTCATGTACGCGATTTTATCGCATATCTGCACGATCTTGCCCTCAAGAGTAGCGGGAACGCACTCGGAACGGTGGTTAAGTATGCCATCAAGCACTTCGCGGGTGAGATTAAGTCCTCTTCCGTCGTTTTCAATACTTTCAACGACTCGCACACTTTGGATATTATGTCTAAAACCTCCCGGTACCAGTGCATCCAAGGCATCCTCCCCTGTGTGCCCAAAGGGGGTATGGCCAAGGTCATGGCCAAGGGCAATAGCCTCTGTCAAATCTTCGTTTAAGCTTAATGCGCGGGAAACGGTACGGGCTATTTGCGCAACTTCCAATGTATGAGTAAGCCGGGTACGATAGTGATCCCCTTCCGGGGAGATAAACACTTGTGTCTTGTGCATCAACCTGCGGAAGGCTTTCGAATGGGTAATCCTGTCCCTGTCTTTTTGGAACGCGGTGCGGATATCACATGCTTGCATATGGTGCTTGCGGCCTTTTGTATGGGCATTTTTTGCGGCATATGGGCTTAAGTTTAATAATTCGAGCTGTTCGGCTCTTTCCCTGATATTCACTGAGGCACCTCAATTTTATACCCTATGCCCCACACGGTTTTTATGGCCCATGCATCGCCTTTGTTAAGCTTTTCACGCAGGCGCATTACATGCACATCCACCGTGCGGGTATCCCCCGCGAAATCATAACCCCAGCAAGCAGACAGCAATTCTTCGCGGCTAAAAGGCCGTCCCGGGTGGCTGGCTAGGTAGTACAAGAGTTCAAACTCCTTTGGCGGCAAGTCCAGTTCTTGCCCATGATAGACAGCTATGTGGTTTATAGGGCTTATATGAAAGTTTGGCAGGTCTATAGGGCGGTCTTTGTTGCCGGTTTTTTCATTATTTTCGTAGCGGCGCAAGACCGCTTTTACCCTTGCCACTAGCTCCTTTGGCTCAAAGGGTTTAACGATATAATCGTCTGCGCCAAGCTCCAGGCCACGTACTTTGTCAAAGGTTTCACCTTTGGCCGTTAGCATTATTATTGGCACAAGGCTTTGACGCCGTATTTCTTCACATACCTTATAGCCATCCATGCCTGGCAGCATCAGATCCAAAAGCACCAGAAATGGCGCATAGACGGGGAAAACCTCCACCGCCTGGCGCCCGTTGTATACTTCCTTGGTTTCATAACCTTCTTTGCGCAGATATAATGAGATTAGCTCAGCTATGTGCTTATCATCGTCTACTACCATGATTTTAATTTTTGACATTTTACTCACCTACGATTATTATTGCACCTCATGTATGGAGGACTATTTTTCCATACATCCATACAAAAATAACACAGCAAGGCATATCTTTGCAATCATATGAATTTCCCCATGTATTTCCACTGTAATTTCATGCATATATGTTGCATGATTATGCATTGCCTGCTACAATCTTCAAATGCATTACAAAGCTTTACCACGTAGAGAGCGGCCCGTAGCGTAGCGAGGAAGCGTAGGCGGGCTTGGGGCAGCGCCCCATTTATTTAAAAGGAGGCGGGTTTAATGCTTAAAATTTTCATAGACGGCCAGGCAGGCACAACAGGTCTTAAACTTGAAGAACGTTTGAAATCACGCCAAGATGTGACTTTGCTCGTAATTGACCCTAACCTTAGAAAAGACCCTGCCACCCGCCTGAGTCTTATGCAGCAGGCCGATGTCATTTTCTTATGTCTACCAGATGATGAAGCACGCAAAGCAGCTGAAATGGCACCGCAAAACGCTTTGGTGATTGATGCCTCTACTGCACATAGGGTAGCTACTGGCTGGGTTTACGGCTTACCTGAGCTCTCTGCCACGCACCGCAACCAACTTACAGGGGCCAAGCGGATTGCAGTACCAGGGTGCCACGCTGCTGGGTTTATTTCTATGATATACCCGCTAATAACCGCCGGGCTTGTCTCCCGCGATACGCGGTTGCATTGCCACTCGTTAACCGGCTATTCTGGCGGCGGGCGCAGTCTCATAGAAGCTTATGAAAACGGCCGCACACAAGGCGACAACCTTCAAGCTCCTAGGCCCTATGCTCTGGGGCTTACTCACAAGCACTTACCGGAGATGCAGGGCATATGTAACCTGGCTCACGCACCCCACTTTATGCCTGTAGTCGGCGATATTGCCCAGGGGATGCTGGTGACAATACCGTTATGGACCGCGGATTTGTTAAAGCCAGCATGTATCAAGGATATATGGCAAACCTGGGCCAACCATTATAACGAAAGCCGATTTGTGAAGGTCATGCCCTTAGATATGGGCAAAAACACTGATGACGGGTTTATGGATATAACTGCCTGCAACAACAGCAACATGCTGGAGTTATTTATATTTGGGCACGAACATCAGGTACTGCTGGGCGCACGGCTAGATAACTTGGGCAAAGGCGCTTCCGGCGCGGCTGTACAATGTATGAACATAGCCTGCGGGCTGGATGAAAGACTTGGATTATAGGAGGAAATACGATATGCATGATATTCAATTTATAACGGGCGGCGTAACAGCTCCAAGCGGCTTTATGGCGGCCGGTATCCATTGCGGTATACGCCGCAACAAAACCAAACGAGATTTAGGCCTAATTGTCGCTGACCGCCTATGTACCGCCGCCGCGGTTGTTACAACCAACCGGGTAAAAGCCGCACCCATAATCTTGACAATGAAACATCTGGAAAACGGAATGGCAAGAGCCATTTTAATAAACTCCGGCAATGCAAACGCGTGTGCCCCCGGCGGGCTTGAAGCTGCAAAAAAATGCGCAGACACCGCCGCTGCCGCACTTGGGATAAAACCAGAGGATATTATCGTTAATTCCACTGGGGTTATTGGGCAGCCGCTACCTACAGATACTATTACGAGCGCTATCCCTACGCTAGTTGACGCGTTATCTATGGACTCCGGCCCGGTAGAAGAAGCCATCATGACCACAGATACCTTTGTTAAGACCATTGCCGTCCGCTGTACAATTGGCGGAAAGCCAGTTGTAATAGGCGGCATAGCTAAAGGCTCTGGCATGATACATCCAAATATGGCTACGATGCTAGCTTTCTTAACGACAGACTGTGCTATTTCTCCGGCATTATTAAAAGAAGCGCTGCAAACATCCGCCAACCGCACATATAACAGAATAAGCGTAGACGGCGACACATCCACCAATGATATGACCGCAATACTAGCCTCTGGCACAGCAGGCAACACCGAAATAACCGACAAAAACGCGGATTATAAAGTCTTTTTGGCAGCCTTAGATGCGGTCAATCTTGATTTGGCAAAAAAAATCGCCAAGGATGGCGAAGGCGCAACCAAACTCATAACATGCCGCGTAAGCGGCACAGCAGATGAAGAAACCGCTGTTGTACTAGCCAAATCGGTAATATCATCATCCCTTGTCAAGTCAATGGTATTTGGGGCAGACGCAAATGTAGGACGGGTGCTTTGCGCCATGGGATATTCCGGCGCTGATTTTGACACTACAATGGTGGACGTTGCATTTTCATCTGATGCAGGGCGCGTAACCGTATGCGAAAAAGGAATAGGATTGCAATTTGACGAAAACCTGGCCAAAGCAGTACTAACCCAGAATGAAGTAACAATAGAAATAATTCTACTAGAAGGAAATGCCACTGCCGAAGCCTATGGCTGCGACCTGACTTATGACTATGTGAAAATTAACGGAGATTATAGGAGTTAATCAAAGCCCCAAAAACGGACCGGGATCCTCCCACATACCGCCAACTCGTACTTCAAAATGCAAATGTGGACCTGTAGATACGCCTGTAGACCCAATAAGTGCAATCCGTTGCCCCCTGGTCACTCCGTCCCCGACGCTAACCAAGTTGTGAGAGTTGTGTGCGTATAAAGTGTGAATCCCATCTCCATGGTCAATTATAACAGTAAGACCAAACCCTCCACGCCAACCGGAGTGTATAACCACACCGCAATCAGCGGCAACAATATCAGCACCATGGGACGCGCGTATATCTATACCTGTATGCATTTCATGCCCACCCCTGATTGGGTGAGTCCTTGGGCCGAAAGGGCTAGAAATAGACGCAGATGACGGTACAGGCCATTGAAACATCCCACTCAAATTGGCGATGGCTATCCGCTGTTCCTCACGAATACGGGCATCGCGTGCGCGGCGCTCTTCTTCACGACGACGCTGATCTGCCTCGTACGCTTCGCGCCATAGAGCTTCAAAATAATCTGCCTGCTCCTCATAAAAAGCCAAAAGCGCCGCCGCCCGATACTCATCTTCGCGTAACGCGTAAAAATAAGCTACACGTTCCGCCTCTAGATACTCTAAATCTTCGAGATATGACTGCTGGCTTAGCAGTAAAACTTCAACTAAATCATATTGTCGCATATACGCGTCTTGTGTCAACGTCAGCCTGACTTCGGTTGCCTCAAGCCTTGCAACCATCTCACGGTCAAGGCGGGCAACATTGTTTACATATTCAAGCCTCAAAAGGAAATCACGCAAACTGGTTGCCTGAAACAACACAGATAATAGCCCCATCGTACCCTGCTCTTGCATATCCCTTAGCCGGTCTATTATAAAATCGTATTGCCGTTCTAGTTCATCCTGGATCATAGCAATATCCATGACGGTCTGATCCAATGCATCCATTGTTGCGTACAAGGCCTGGTTGATATTAAACAAATCTATTGTTGCTAAACTAAGCCGGTCATCCAATACCCTGAGTTCTTCATAAATTTGATCAATGGCGACACGCATTGCGTACAGTTCCTCTTGTTGTTCGTACACATCCGCACGGGCATCGTCATATTGACCACGCAAGTCATCCAGTTCGCTTGCTAATAATGGTATGGCGGTAACTACAAATACAACCACCATTAACAAAGCTAAAAGTTTTTTCTTCATATGTATTCTCCTTTATTTAAATGGGGGCGCTGCCCCCAAACCCCCGCCACTCCGGCGGGCAAAGCCCGCCTACGCTTCCTCGCTTCGCTGCGGGGCCATGCTGTTTGCACGGCTATACCTTAAGATATTGTCGTATAGATACAACCGACCCCACGAGCCCGATAAACGCCCCCAGTATCAATGAAAACGGCACTACATAGAAAAGCACCATGTAACCCGGCAAAAGATACATAAAATCAAGCATAGGGACATTCGAAATTGTGTTTATAACAGAGTCATATCCGATGACACAAATAGCGGCAGGTATTATCGCACCTACTAACCCAATTAGTATCCCTTCAATTACAAAGGGCCAACGGATAAACCAGTCTGTAGCGCCAACATATTTCATGATGCCGATTTCTGCCTGTCGCGTACCCACGGTTATACGTATCGTATTAATAATTATCACAAGGGAAATCAAACCTAGTACAAATATGACCACTATTGAAATAGTTTGTACCACCTGAGTCATGTTAAAAAGGGTTTCGGCCAGTTCCTGCTCGCTTCGCACATTTGATATGCCATAGGGTTGAAGATTCCTTAGCGCCACAAGCACCTCGCTATGAAATTGCAGGTCAACAATATCTACACTAAACGCGCGCAAGAAAGGATTGCGCCGCATTAAATCCTCCACCATATCAGGGGGAAATATAGCTTCTATTATATGCCTGTTTTCTTCGGGGCTTATAAATGTGGCAAGCTGAACATTGGGGATAGCCATAATCCTATTCAAAAGATAGGTCATATCCCCCGCTGGCACGTCCTCATCCACAAAGGCAACCAAGCCAATCTGATCCTGAAGCTGGCTAAACACCCTGTCCACATTGGCCACCATAAGATAAAAAACCATTACGATAAAAATACAAGACGCGACAGTCAAAACAGACGCAACTGACATTAAGCGATTAAGAAATAAGTTCTTAAACGCTGTGCCAAAGTAATGCTTGACTGTCCTTGCCCTCATTCTTCAACCGCCTTTTCAGGGTTTTCATCCCCGTTATCTTCGGGCTGCTCGCTACTTTCTACCTCGGATGCCGTTATGTCTTCGCTATCACCTGTGACCGGTTGCGCATCTCCATCAGTATCTTCGGTAGCGGACGGCACTACGTGGTCGCTGTCTTCGGCATCAGATGGCTCATTGACTGTGTAGTCATCGTTCGGCAACATCGTATACCCGCTATTTTCGGTATCTCTTAATACCTTACCCTCACCCAGTACCACCACCCGCTTTTGCATACCGTCCACGATATCGCGGGCATGGGTGGCAACAACTACAGTCGTACCAAGGTTATTTATATCTTCAAGTAGTGTCATTATTTCCCAAGCTGTGTCTGGGTCTAAATTACCTGTAGGCTCGTCAGCTATAAGTATCGGCGGTTTATTAATGATAGCCCGGGCAAGAGAAACCCGCTGTTGCTCCCCGCCAGATAGCTGATGCGGGTAGGCCTTTGCTTTTTTAGCAAGGCCTACTAACGACAATACCTGTGGAACCGTACGCCTGATTTCTTTGTTGGTAGCCTCGACTATGCGCATAGCAAAAGCCACATTTTCATATACAGTCTTATTTTTTAGCAAACGGAAATCTTGAAACACGACACCAAGCTTACGCCTCAAGTAAGGCAGATTACGGCGGTTGATCCGGCTTATATCCTTGCCATCTATGATGATTTTACCCTTTGTCGGCTCTATCTCTTTAAGAAGCAGCCGCACAAAGCTAGTCTTACCCGAGCCGCTAGAACCCACGATAAACACAAACTCTCCCTCTTTAATAGAGAGAGTAACATCGTGCAGGCCCTTGGCGCCGTTTTCCCATGTTTTTGTGGTGCCTATCATTTCTATCATGCGAACTCCATACCAATGAGGGCTCCGCCCTCATCTCCCCTCACTCCGCGTAGCAAAGCCACGCTCCATTCCACAGGCTACCCTGCGCAGCACGGCGTTAAAACTGCTGCTTACCCCTGTACTGCAAATACTTGTTTACCATTAGCGTAATCTTGAACGTAATAGCATCGCTAAACTTACGCAAATCCAACTGGGTCATTTTTTGGAGTTTATCTAAGCGGTATACCAGTGTATTACGGTGGATATATAGTTCACGGGACGTTTCGGATACATTAAGATCATTTTCAAAAAACTTCATTACTGTTGTAAACATTTCTTCATCTATTTCATTGATGCTAAAGCCCTGCAGCATCTCCTTTATGAAAATACGGCATAGCGGTAATGGCAATTGATAGATTAACCGCCCAATACCCAGGCGCTCGTAGTTGACAATTTGCTTGTCGGCCTCAAAAATCTTACCTACTTCCTTAGCCAGGCGCGCTTCTTTGAAAGAGCTAGAAACGTTTTTAAGATCCCTGACAACTGAGCCAATGGATACATATACCTTACTCATAGCTTCGGTTGATAAGGTATCTACAATGGTACTGGCAATTTGTTCTATTTCATCGGATGAGTCGCGTTCGGCTAGTTCTTTTACCAAGATGATACAATGTTCATCTACCGCCGTAACGAAGTCACGTAGCTTGTCCGGGAAGATATTGCGCACTATCTCCATTACGCTTACGTCTGGATCCAGAGTTGTTTCTATTAGATAGACGACGCGCTTTATCTCATTGTCTATACGTAGTTTTTTGGCACGGCTGTAGATATCAACCAGCAGTAAATTGTCTAATAGAAGATTCTTAATAAAATTATCGCGGTCAAAACGCTCCTTATACGCCATCATAAGACCTTGAAGATGGAATGCGGCAATCTTGCCTACACGGTAAGTCTCTTCGTCTTCGCCGGAAATAATAACAACGTACTCTGCCAGGCTATTGTCAAATACTTTGAAATATTGCTGACCCTGCACTAATTGATTCTCAGCCGGTGAACTGACAAAAGACTCCACAGCGGGCTGCATATTTGGGTTGTAATCAGACTCGGTACTTGCAACTATTTTGCCCTCGCGGTCTACTACCGTTATTTCTCTTCGGGTAATATTTTTCAAGCCGTCTACGGCACTTTGTAACACTTGGTTGGTTATCATCTTAGCCTCCTTTTTAATGGGGGCGCTGCCCCCAAACCCCCGCCGCTCCGCGGGGGTAAAACCCCCGCTACGCTTCCTCGCTTCGCTGCGGGGCCGCGCTGTTTGCGCGGCTTACACTCCTGCCCCTCGCTTCGCTGCGGGGCCGCGCTGTTTGCACGGCTTATGCTTCTGCCCCTCGCTTCGCTGCGGGGCCGCGCTGTTTGCGCGGCTTATGCTTCTGCCCTTGCTTCGCTGTGGGGCCGCGCTGTTTGCACGGCTTATGCTTCTGCCCCTCGCTTCGCTGCGGGGCCGCGCTGTTTGCGCGGCTTATGCTTCTGCCCCTCGCTTCGCTGCGGGGCCGCGCTGTTTGCGCGGCTTATGCTTCTGCCCTTGCTTCGCTGCGGAACCGCGCTGTTTGCGTGGTTTTACACTTGATATAGTTAGTAACAAGTCTAACATGTTAGTGAAATTATTGCCACAATTTCGTAATAACTTCACGAAATTTCACGTAATTTAAATTTTAATTACTTCGTCCCAAATATTCTGTCGCCGGCGTCGCCTAGCCCTGGGACAATATAGCCGTTTTCGTCAAGTTCTGGGTCGTTTACTGCTGTGTAGATACCTACGTCTGGGTGCTCGCGTAGGATTCTTTCTACTCCTACGGGACAGGATACTAGTACCAGCAATTTTATATTTTTTACGTTTCGTGCCTTTAGATAGTCTATTGCCATGGATGCCGTACCGCCTGTTGCCAGCATTGGATCCAGTAGCAGCACCTCACGTTCGCATATATCGGGTGGGAGTTTGCAAAAATACTCAACTGGCTCTAAGGTAACTGGGTCGCGATATAGGCCTATATGGCCTACTTTGGCTGTAGGTATCAGGCGGTGCAGGCCGTCTACCATGCCTAACCCTGCGCGTAAGATTGGCACAAATGCAAATTTTTTGTCTATTGTTAGGCATTTTGTGGTGCATAGTGGGGTTTCTACTTCCACTTCTACCAACGACAAATCCTTTGTTACTTCGTAGCAGATTAGGGTGGCCAGTTCGCTACAAATCTCCCTAAATTCCTTAGTGCAGGTACTTACACTTCTTAGCATTGCCATTTTTGTTTGGATAAGTGGATGATTGATTACATGAAACCCTGCCATAGTTGCCTCCTTTTAAATGGGGGCGCTGCCCCCAAACCCCCGCCGCTCCGCGGGGTAAAACCCCGCTACGCTTCCTCGCTTCGCTGCGGGGCCGCGCTGTTTGCGCGGCTATTTCCCTTGCGGCGGCGGACGTAGCTCGCTTACGCTTTCTCGCTTCGCTGCTGGGCATGACTCCGGTGAAGCCGGCGATGCGTAGCATCGGGCCGCCTGGCCAGCAAGCGCAGCGCTGTTTGCACGGCTATTTTCCCTTGCGGCGGCGGGTGTAGCCGCCTTGCTTTCGTTTGTTGTGCTCATTGTATTTATTAAAGGGCAACGAAAAACAGCGGTTGTATGCTTTGCTTCGCATTTCAACCGCTATTTTAATCGTATGCAATGTTAACAATGTCTTGTATAAGTGACATTCTATCATCCAGTTCTGCTATTTTATCGGCACACTCCTTTAGGTCGTGGGCCAAGTGCTCTGGCATTTCGTCTTGATATTTATAGCGTGCCTTATGTTCCAGTGTTGCCCAAAAATCCATAGCCTGGGTGCGGATTTGCACTTCTACAGGCAAGCGTTCTTCTGTGTTAGATAAGTATATCGGCACTTCAAAAATCAAGTGATAACTGCGGTATCCGCTGGGCTTTGGCTTAGAAATATAATCCTTCTCGCTTAGGACTTTTAAGTCAGACTGGCTTTTTAGCACCTTTGCTATATAGGCTATATCCTTGGTATATGGGCATATACAGCGCACGCCCGCTATGTCGGTCAGGTGCATTTTGGCACTGTCGGCAGTTATTTCTAAGTTTTGGCGCTGCAGCTTTGCTGCAATGCTTTCAGATGTTTTGAGCCTATACTTTACGTGTTCGATTGGGTTGTTGGACTGAAGATTGCTGAAGTCTTCTAATAATATATCCATGCGTGTCGTCATGTTTATTAGTGCGCAACGGTACAGCACCAGATGCTCTTTAAGCCTAGAAAATTCTTCCGGCGAAAACAAAACAGCCAAATTTGTCACCCACTCAACTATGAATTATATAACTCGCGGTAGACTTATTGTCATTACCGCGCCTTGTTCCCCGTTTTCGGCAGTGGCAGTGCCTTTATGCTGCTCTACCACAGATTTTACAATTGATAACCCAATGCCAGTAAGACCGTTTTTACCCTTAAAAAAGCGCTCGAAGATGTGGGGCAAGGCCTCCGGTTCGAAGCCTGGGCCGTCGTCCAGCACACGTATGGTTACTTTTGATCCTATCGTAAAACATTCCAGCGTAATGGTGCTGACAGCGTAGCGCATCGCATTAGAGATGAGATTGTCTATCGCCCGCTCTATATAGCTGATTACACATGAAATTATAATGGATTCGCCGTCAGATTTAAAGTCAAGATTAAGACCTTTACGCTCGGCCAATGATTTTTGCCCAGCTACTCGCTCTTCAATTAATGCAACTAGATTTATTTCTTCCATCATTGGAGGTGTAATATTGTCTATTCGCGACACATATAGTATGTCGCCTACCATCTCGGTTAGACGATCTGTACATTCTAATATTGTTTCTGCGGCCATTGTATGCTCCATAACGCCGTATTTTATGCCCTCGGCATAGCTCTTAATAGACATAAGCGGTGTACGCAATTCATGCGATACATTCTGAAAAAATGTCTTTTGGTCGTTATCGTAGCGGGCCAACTGCTTGGCTGCGTGGTTTAGGCTCTGGTTGAGCTCCTCAAATTCTTCGTTAGCAAACGTGACGGGATTGGGCTCAAAATTGCCTTGGCCTATTTGGCCCGCAAATTGGCTTAGGTTTTTGAGGGGCCTGGCAAGCGCCCCGGCCAAAACGGTAGAAAGCAGCATTGTTGTAAACCATACAATGGCCACAAGCCATACAAGCCGCATATTAATCCCAGTTGTCAACCGCTGCAAATCCGTCGCATCGATATAATAAACAGCATATACCAGCGGCGGCGTAACCATCGCACGGATAGCCGTCACATAATAGACATTGCCGTTTGCAGTCATACGGCGCGGCACAAGGGTGGTCAAGTCAGGTGTTTCTTCGATTAGCATACCCGTTATATCGCGTACAACAGTATACGGCACAGTCGTAACCCCTGCCAGTTGGTAGTAAGGGTCTATATAAAAATGCCTCATATTGCGATGAAAAAAATTAATACGGTTACCTTGAGCTACCACATGAGAAAAAAAGATATCGCCAGTGGCGTCCACTGGCATGCCGACCCAATGAGCGTTGCGGGCATCTATTAAAGCGTTTTTGGCTCCTATTTGGATATAATGGTTTGCCGCGAAGTTAAATGAGATCCCAACCAGCACAAAAGAAAAAAATAATAATACAGAAAATGTCGTGAGTATGCTGGCTCTAAGATTGCGACTGATACGACTAAGAAATTTCATGACTTTTTAACGCTGCCTCCCTTTCATAGGCTATGCGCCTAAACATGGCTTTTACCTTCATGGTCACGGTCATGGGACTTACAGGCTTTGTGAAAAAATCATCCGCGCCAACATCAAGGCCGGTTTGATAATCCAAGTCGCTGTCGCGAGCTGTGACCATAAAAATAGGCACATGGCTATTACGCCTGAGTTCCTTACAGGCGGCAAAGCCATTGGTGCCTGACATCATGACATCTAAAATAACTAAATCGCAAGGCGTTGTTTTAAAAGCCGAAAGCAGCAACTCGCCGTTTTCGTAGGCTTGCACTTTGTAGCCAGCATTTTCTAAGAAGGTCTTGAGCGCTTCACGAATGTACTTGTCGTCATCCGCGATGTAGATTAACTTTTGTTCCGGCTTTTGTTCCATGGTTTTGGCTCATTTCTTTTGTAAGGTATTTGCTTGTAGCCAGTATACCACGAATTTGCATTGTGTAACAATTATCGGGAGTAATCAGGGTGCGTTATAGATTGTGACGCAGCACATATAGTCCATGAATTTTGACACCTGTATTTTTCATTATCGGTCATAGGCAGTCAACACATGATGAACGCTAAAACAGGTGTGCCGCTCTCATCGAAGAAATAATAGTAGCTGGTTAAAATTGTGTATTCGCCGTCATGGGCGAATCTTCTTACAACCCTGTATCGTGCGGTATTTAACAAACAAAAGTACTCCCCTGCAGGTTCATGCCAAATATAGTCCCTGTATCTTTCGACCCTTTGCACAGAAACTACCTGCATGTTTTCACACAATCCTTCTACTTCAAATTGAAATTGTAAAGCTGTTTGAATTTGCTCTACGGTGTAGATGGAGGGGGTGACTATATACCGTGAAGTCAATGATCTTGCTATCGTTAAAATTAAGTTTTCGTGAATTTCAAAAAGAGGCCTGTATCCGCCATGCCGAAAAGACACGGCCATCCAATCTTCCCGAACCCACCAAATTTCATCGGCAAAGTCCAACATATATCCGACATGTCCGTCGTCAAAAAGAAAATATTCCGCTGTTAGACTGCTCTCCACCATTGATTCAATGGATTCAACCTTTAGATAGCCTGCCCACATAAACGTTGCACCCCAAATGCCTTCGCTTGGGACAATAGGGCAACCTGTTAATATAAAAATATCGTTGTGAAGTCCGCCTTTATCATAAGTGAATGCCTTGGGTATGCTTATTATTTCCAAGTCAAGCCAGTTTGCATGAAGGTCTATTAGATTATTGGTGGGGCTTAAGAAAAAGCCCGGAGCGCACCCGCCAATCATGCTTTCCGATAAAAACATATAGTGCTGCGAACCATCCACGTCTGTAAATATAATTCCTCCACGAGGATACAGGTAATGCATAAAGGCTACTGTTAGGAGAACGACATCTGACGGGTACAATTTGTCAATGGCAAGCAGAGCCTCCCCGATATATGCACAGCAGATAGCATTGTGGTGCACGGATACAAACGAGAAATCGTACAAGGGCTCATCTGGCCAAATGGCTATATTGCTAGGCCAGTCAGTTTCCCATTGAAGATAGGTTGCTGTGTGGACTGTATCAAATTGGTACGTAAAATGAGTGCCAAATCCAAATGGGCCTACGTCACGTATATTCAAAGGCGGTGATGATTTGAGCGTCTGCAATTCGTAGATATAGTGAGCATAGAAATTGCCGCAGTCGCATAATTCGTAGGCTTTTGGTACAGGTGGTTCGTCTATTTGCGGCAGGCTCGGCGACTCGTTCTGCCCAAATGTCGGGGCGATGTCGGGGGTATATCCTGGTACAGTGTCGTCTATTTCGCAATTAATTTCTGTTATCGGCAGATTGCTTTCATTTACACCAAAATAACTACATGCTGTAAGTAAAGCAAAAGCCATAAACAACAATAATATGACGAAATTTTTTCTGCACATTTTGATTCTCCTAACAATAACACTATCACTAGCGTGCTTCTCTTAATTGCCGAAACGATTGCGATATATTTAATTGGCATAATTAGCAGAGCTAGGGAATCAAAGGGGCTGGAGCGCCTTTAACCAAATCATCAATTCATATAGGCTAAACAATAAAGGACTAATAGGCTGCGCATAATATAACAGCCTATTAGTCAAATGGGGATGACTCTGTTTCCAGCTCCTCTGCACCCGCGGCCCCAAACTGTTAATACATTGATTTTGCTATATTACGCATTATGATAATCCTGCAAGCTTCGCACACCGGCGGGGGCTTCACGCCATGCGGCTATTGCGTCAAGGGCAGTGCGCGCACTTTCCAGGGTAGTATACATCGGGATGGACTTCCTTACAGCTGCCCGCCGGATGTTATATCCCATGTTATCTGAGTCACGCCTACGGGTATTTACCACCATGTTAACCGTGCCGTCCATAATAAGATCCGCAATGGGTTTGCCACCCTCTACAAGCGGGGCCACCGGCTGGCAGTCTATGCCCAGCTTTACGGCGTTTTCATAGGTATTTTGCGTGGCCATTAGCTTATAACCCAGTGCCAAAAACGAATTGGCGATTTCCGGCAGCTCGCACATATAGGTTTCGGATATAGACAATAAGACCGTACCGGTATCTTGCAAACGCTGTTTACCAGCCTCTTGAGATAAGAAAAACGCCTTGTGGAAGTTATCGCTAAGCCCCAATACTTCCCCAGTTGAGCGCATCTCTGGCCCCAGAATCGGGTCAACCTCGTGGAACATATTAAAGGGGAAAATCGACTCCTTAACACCATAGATATTAAGCTTGGGAAGCTTCCGGCTTAATACTGCTTCCGTATCTTGGCCGGTTGCGACTTTTATCATCACCTCAGTAGCCAACTTTGCCATTTGGATATTGCACACTTTTGATACAAGGGGCACTGTCCTAGATGCGCGGGGGTTGGCTTCAATTACATACACTTTGCCGCTGTCTTGGTCAATGGCAAACTGAATATTCATTAGGCCTATGACTTTTAATTCCCGGGCAATTTTTTTCGTGTAGTCCCTGACTACCATCTGATGCACTTCTCGGATATATTTCGGTGGGATACTGCAAGCGCTGTCACCAGAATGCACACCGGTAGACTCGATATGCTCGATTATCGCCGGTACCAGCACGTTTGCACCGTCACTTATGGCATCGGCTTCACATTCTAGCGCCTGGCTTAGGAAGCGGTCTATCAAAATCGGGGCCATATCCGGGCCAGATTCCGCAATGGCTTTTTCCATGTATGCAGCCAGTTGCTCCGCACTATACACGATTTCCATGCCACGCCCACCCAGTACATACGAAGGCCGCACTATTACCGGATAGCTGATGCCTTTGGCTACAGATAATGCCTCTGCAACAGTCTTGGCCATTCCGCTTTCGGGCATTGGGATATCCAACTTCTCCATCATAGCGCGGAACAAATCCCTGTCTTCCGCCGTGGCAATGATATCCGGTTGGGTACCCAATATAGGGACACCCAGTGCTTTTAACTCCTCGGCGATATTTAGCGGTGTTTGCCCGCCAAACTGCACAACCACGCCCATGGGCTTTTCATGGTGATAAATTGCTAGCACATCCTCTACCGTAAGCGGCTCAAAGTAGAGACTGTCTGCGGTATCGTAGTCTGTTGATACGGTTTCGGGGTTGCAATTTATCATAACAGTTTCGTAGCCTAAGGCCCTAAGAGCGTAAGTCGCATGTACGCAACAGTAATCAAATTCTATCCCTTGACCTATGCGATTGGGCCCGCCGCCCAAAATCATGACTTTTTTATCAGAAGGGGCATGTGGAGATTTTGGCTCGGAAAGGTAAGTAGAATAATAGTAGAACGCATTATCCGCACCACTGACTTGTACTGCGTCAAAACTTTTTACAATACCCAGGGCCATACGCTGTTTTGCTACTTCCGCTTCCGGTATGTTAAGTAACTTAGCAATGTATTTATCAGCAAAGCCATCTTTTTTTGCTTGGATTAGTAATTTATCAGGCAGTGGCTTACCTTGGCAGCTTATTATTTCTTCTTCTAAATCTACAAGCTCCTTAATTTGATTCAAATAGAAAGTTTTGATAAAGGTAATGTCTAGGATTTCGGCAACAGTTGCGCCCTTACGCAGGGCTTCATATACAATAAAAAGGCGTTCGCTTGTTGGGCGATCCAGCATAGCTAATAATTCATCTTTGCTTAAAGTATTAAAATTACTTGCAAACCCCAGCCCGTAACGCCCATTTTCCAGTGAACGAATTGACTTTTGCAAAGCCTCCTTGAAGCTCTTACCAAGACTCATAGACTCGCCCACAGCCTTCATCTGGGTACCCAATTTATCCGCAGCTTGCGGAAATTTTTCAAAAGCCCAACGTGGAAATTTAACAACAATATAATCGCCATAAGGTGTGTATTTATCTAATGTGCCACAGCGCCAGTACGGCATTTCGCTCAATGTTATCCCAACAGCTAATTGCGCCGCAACACGCGCTATTGGGAAACCCGTTGCCTTAGACGCCAGCGCAGAAGAGCGGGAGGTACGCGGGTTGATTTCTATTACAACAATACGGTCATCTTTTGGATTGTATGCAAACTGGCAGTTGCACCCGCCAATAACCCCAACAGCACTTACGATTTTATATGCATACTCTTGCAAACGGTCTTGTACCCCCTGGCTGACATCAAGCATCGGCGCGCAGCAGATAGAATCACCGGTATGGACTCCTACTGGGTCAAGATTTTCTATAAAGCAAGCTGTGATAGCGTGTCCGGTATGGTCGCGTACAATTTCAAGCTCTAGCTCGTCCCACCCCAGTATACTTTCTTCGATTAATACTTGGTTTATTATGCTAGCGGCAATACCTCTTGACGCTATTTCACGAAGTTCATCCTCGTTGTAACAAACTCCGCCGCCAACGCCACCCATTGTATATGCCGGGCGCACTACACAGGGATAACCAAGGCCGTTAGCAATTTTTACAGCGTCTTCTACATTATAAGCCTCCGAAGAACGAGCCATTTCTACATTAAGCTCCTTCATCATTTCTTTAAAAATAATCCTGTCTTCGCCACGCTCTATTGCGGCTAAGTTGACACCAATTACTTCAACATCGTATTTTGCTAAAATCCCTGCTTTATCCAATTCCATAGCCAAGTTTAGGGCGGTCTGACCACCACAGCTAGGAAGCAACGCATCTGGGCGCTCATGAGCTATGATTTTCTCAAGCCTATCCTTATTAAGTGGCTCGATGTAAGTAGCGTCGGCCATGTCAGGGTCAGTCATAATCGTAGCTGGGTTAGAATTTACCAGCACGACTTCATAACCCAGCCCCTTCAATGCTTGGCAAGCTTGGGTGCCGGAGTAGTCAAATTCGCAGGCTTGACCGATGATTATCGGCCCTGAGCCTATGATTAAGATTTTTTTCAGGTCTGTCCTTTTGGGCATGTTTCAATCTCCTTTTATATATTAATTCCATACTATCATTTACTGCCTGACAGCACGTATGCGCATAAATATTCACAAATAAATCCTTGCGACTCTAGCAAACACTCCATTAAAACTGATGTGATGTGTAACAAGTGAAATGATGTTAAGATCGCATTGCATAATTATGCAGCATAGATGCATTATAATGCGCCTGCACTGACTGCGTCAAGTACTTTAATCAAAAAAATTTATATGTACGAACTTGCTTAAAGGAATGGGGCAAGAAAGAAGCGTGACAAAGCAATCATCCTTTTTGCAAGGGTGGATTTATACTTTTCATCACGGGAACCGGTCAACAACCGATAAATGCTTATATCTTATATCCACACTACTTTCCAAAACAATAGGATACTCACAACCTGTAGTTATCGTTATACGCAAATGCCGCTTATCCATCATAGGCTGCACACGCACATCAGCGATATTAGAGGCTAATTCGTTGCCCGGGCCGCCAAAATTTAGACGGCGAAAGGTTGTTGCAGTTGGTAGCAGCCGGCTATTAAAGAAGAAACGATATGTATGCGGGCCTCCGCCTGTATCATAGCTTGCAAGGGCAAGCTCTCTTAAATCAAACCCCGGCCCTATATACAAAGTGATGGAGTATGCCATCTGTATATTAACAACAAGCGCATCCATAGCTACACGGGCATTTTCTAAAGCGTTTTGTCTTGCCAGTAGGGCATTTGTGCGGTTGGATACATGATGCCACACAAGAAGCACGCTTGCGGTCAGCATCACCCATATTGCAAGCGCTATTGTTGCTTCTATTAGAGTGAAACCGGCTGCGCGTTTCTTTTTCATTCTCCACCTTCCAATAATTTTAGCGCTTCTTCGGCGGTAGTACGCCCCAGTTGGACATTTTTTGCGGCATTCTTCGTTAACCCTTGCGAGCTCCGAAGGTGCTGGGCTAGCCTGGCCGGATATTTACTTAAGCGGCGGCGCAGTTGCCCGTCCATGATAATGTATTCATATACCGCCAGCCGCCCTTTATAGCCTGTATTATTGCAACGCGCACAGCCCGTGCCCGCAAACACAGGTGTATCCTCAGGCAGGCCCAAGCGTTGTGCTTCATAACCGGTTAAGCCAGAACGGGCACTACAGTCCGGGCAAATACGCCTTACCAGCCGCTGGGAGATAATGCCGTTTAATGCGGCGGCCGCGAGATATGGCTCTACGCCCATTTCTAAAAGGCGCTCTATTACACCGGCGGCATCGTTGGTGTGCAGCGTGCTTAGCACTACATGCCCGGTTATTGCCGCTTGTATCGCTATCCTGGCCGTTTCCTCGTCGCGCACTTCACCTATCATGATAATGTCCGGGTCTTGCCGCAGGATATGCCTTAACGCGCTTGCGAAATCAAGCCCTGCCACGCGCTCTACCTTTACGTGGTTAACACCTATAATTGGGTTTTCTACAGGGTCTTCCACGGTAATGATATTGCGCCTTTCGTGATTTAACTCTTCCAGAAAGCTGGTTAAAGTAGTGGACTTGCCGCTACCAGTCGGCCCGGTCATAAAAATTGCCCCATGGGGCATATGAAAAAGCCGGGTTAGCTTTACAATATCCTCATCAAAAAAGCCCAGCTCGTTCTTTTTAAGGCGTGTAGCCTGGCCATATAAGAGGCGGATTGCGGCTTTTTCGCCTAAAATTGTGGGCATTGTACTAAGGCGAAATTCTACTCGCTCCCCCAGCACACCCATAGAAAAATGCCCGTCCTGTGGCAGGCGCTTTTCCGCGATATCCATGTCACCCATGATTTTCAAACGTGATATTACATTGGGGAGCAAACTCAAATCTACCGTTGCAAAGTTAACAAGATCACCGTCTACCCTGTAACGGGCCCTTAAAGATGAGCCGCACGGCTCTATATGTATGTCACTTGCGCGGTTTACCACGCCAGACTCTATCAGCGAATCTATAAGCCTTACCGCGGGCGCGTTGGATAACTCCGCAAGTAAAGCGGCATCGGGGGCCTGAGGGCGCAGGCGCAGCTTTTCCTCCACCAGAAACTGGGAGGCAATGGTATTTATGGCTTCCTCGCTATATATCTGATCTAGGCGACGGCGGATATCTACCGGGTTTGCCTTCATGGGCACAATAAACAAGCCAGTTATATCCGCCAAGTCTGCCAGAGTCTTGATGCAGGTAGGATCTTCCATGGCAACCCATAAATGATGCCCCTCAAGCCGGATAGGAAGGGCTGTATATTTGGCGGCATACTCATGACTTAGCAAATGGGTCGGCAAATTAGTTAGCACTGTCAAGTCTATGGTTTGGATTTGGTAGGTTGCGCTCATACTAGCTCCCTCCGCGGCCACCTGTCACAAAAACCCGCTCAGAGTCAGGCAGGCCAGCATAGACGCTGTGTACGCTTTCGGGGCTTGCGGTTATATTAACTACTACGCCAAAGTCTGTGTCTGTTGCCCATACCGCCCCTTCGGTTTGCGGACGGGCATCGCGCTCCCTCATAAACCCCGTATCTGTAAGGGTTGCTAATACCGCGCTCATATCTCCGGCCGGGGTCGCTCCTCTTTCTGCGCGGTATAGCTCGATTGCGTTTTGGATGACCCTTGCGGACTGTATGTCACTGCGGAGACGCGCCCTGTCAGTAGTGGCAAAGAAATTTGGGATTAGTATCGCGGCTATAATCGCCAGTATTGCCAAGGCTATCAGCAGTTCTAAAAGTGAAAACCCACTGTTTGCTTTTGTATGCATATAATCCTCCTTTTAAATGGGGCGCGGCTCATAACTACATAACCGTCGCTAATTCAAATGTGGGCAAAATAATCGCAAGCATAATAATCCCCAAGCCAACCCCAAGCACCAATGTGATTATAGGCTCCACCAATTTGTTAAGCCGCCGCACAGCCCGCTTGTATGCTTTCGAATAGTAAGCTTGGCATTTTTCCATTGTTTGCGGCATGCGCCCCGTTTCTTCGCCGACTCTTGCCATACCTACCAGCAAAGGATCAATGTATCGCAACATGCCAAGCATTTCCCAAAAAGGCTTGCCTGCACCAATTTGAACTGATATCTTGCTTAGGTCGCGGCGCACCTGCAAATTGTCCATAACATCTTCGATAAGGGGCAAGGCTTGAGAGACAGATAGCCCCGCGGCAAGAAGCAAGTGCAGGGCCTGAGCAAGCCTGAAATTGACACCAAGCCGCGCTACTGGGATACGTAGCTCGGCTGCTGAAATAGTGCTGCGCCCAGCACTACTTAATACAAAAATAGCCACAGCTATAGGCAAGACAAAAAAAACACTGGCGACTAAGACGGTGTTTGTGGCAAAAAACTCGGATACCTGCATTAAGCCACGGGTTAAAGCAGGTAAAGCCGCGCCTGTCGCGGCAAAAATCCTGCTATACCCCGGCAATACAAAGGCAACGGCAAGTACCATAACCCCTAACATCATTATGCTTACAATAATTGGATACATCAGTGCGGCGGTTAATTCATCCCGGGTTTGGGCCCTGTCTTCATAAAAATCCGCCAGCTGTTCCATTATTTGGGGCAAAGTAGCCGTGGCTTCACCTATTGCCACAAAACCACAAAAGAAGGCCGGGAATGCCCCTGCAGCTCTTATTGCGCTAGAAAAGCTCTCGCCTTGCTCTACCTTGGTTGCGAGACCAGGTAAAAGTCTACGAAGCCCCCGCCCGGGCAATTGTTCTGATACAATAGAAAGTGCAGCTTTAATCGTAACCCCCGCGCTAAGCAAAAAAGACAGTTTGCGAGAAAATACCGATAATTCCCGAAACGGCGCCTTTGGGGTATATCCTGTATTAAGCAATGAGCCGATATCCCTGTGCCATATTGACTCAGGCTTTGAATCATGACCTGGTTTTACTGGTTGTTTAGCGTACACGGGTGAAATAGGCATAGGATAAACCTGCTATTATATATTTATAGTCTTTGCTGGACTGACACAAATAGACAAGCTCAAAACATTGATAGTTTTTATTAGCTTTTAGCGCCAGCGCTTTCGACAAGATTCTACATTTTAGAGGAAAACTTGAACAGTAACTTTTAGTTATAAAATGAAAAAAGCTAGAAGCGGAAATTAAGAAGCTATGTTCATAGGAGGTGGAATATGCTTTACAAAGACATTTTTATGGCTTTCTTTAGGAGCGGACTGCTGTGTTACGGCGGAGGCCCTGCATCTATACCCTTTGTACACCGCGAGGCGGTAGAGCGGTACAAATGGGTAAATAACGAAGAATTTGTGGAAATCGTGGCCATTGGCAATACTTTGCCCGGCCCAATCAACACAAAGATGGCCGGTTATATCGGCTACCGCGTAGGCGGGATTACGGGCCTTACTATCGCTTTAATAGGCGCGACTTTGCCCACAGCGGCCTTAATGGTTATCTTGCTTACGACTTTGGCGCATTTTGCTCACGAACCCTGGGCCATTGGTATGACCCGGGCAATGGTGCCTGTTGTAGGCGTTATGTTAAGCATTGTCGGGTGGCAATTTTTATCTATTGCGGCTAAAGGGCTTGGGTGGCCTGTTACGCTGATACATGCAGTAGTGGTTGCGGCGCTGATTACTTTTTTGATACCCCATCCAGCCATTGTTTTGGCTGGGTTGTTTTTATGGGCGCTAGTAGGGCATGGGTTGTTTGAGAAATATATCGGCTCAAAGAGAAAGCCTATACAAGAAAATGACGAATCCAACGACGATGAAGGAGGCCTGAAATAAAATATGATTTATCTACAGATATTTTGGGTATTCTTTATTGCTAACATATTGGGCTATGGCGGTGGACCATCTATAGTCCCGCTTATACAGCATGAGGTTGTAGCGGTTAATGGCTGGCTTACCGCCGCAGAATTTGCCGAGATTTTTGCTATGGGTAATGCTTTACCCGGCCCTATCGCGCCTAAGCTTGCGGCATATATCGGTTACGGCCAAGCCGGGGTGCTTGGGTCTGTAATTGGGGTTGTAGCCACTGTAGCGCCTTCGGCTATACTTATGGTACTCCTGATGAGTATCCTTACACGGCATAAAGATTCCCCGCAGGTACAGCGCCTTACAAGGTATATCCGGCCAACTATCGCGGTGCTTTTATGTGATATAGCAATACGCAGCCTCGTGCTTGCCTGGGATGGCGTTGGGCCTGTGCACATGCTTATCCTCTCGGGCGTAAGCCTGCTGCTTCTTACAAAAATTAAAGCACACCCTGCGCTAATTGTACTGGGTGCGCTTATCTATGGTGCCATATTATTGAGATAGACATTATCCTGTCATCCCAGGCTTGACCCGGGATCCCCTTATCCGACATTCTTACTCGCAAACCACCCTATACCCTACCCCCACCTCTGTAACAATATACCGCGGCTCGGCAGGGTTTGCCTCTAATTTACGGCGGATATTTGCCATATTAACCCGGAGCACCAAGTTATCGCTGTTATACGGGCCCCATATATCGTCAATAATCTGGTCATGCTTAAGTACTTTACCAGCATTCCGCGTAAGCAACGTAATTATGCGAAACTCTATTGGCGTAAGATGCACAAGTTTACCCTCAACCGTAACCAACCGGCGGTCGTAGTCGATAATTAGCCCCCCCGTAGAAAACACCCTGCCAGGCACCCCCCTTTGACCGCTACAACCGCACCGCAAGGCCGCGCGTATCCTTGCCAGATGCTCGGCCCGGCCAAAGGGCAAAATTAGCACATCGTTTGCGCCTGCATCCAGCGCGGCAACAATTGCGCTTTCTTCGCCGGATTGAGACAGCATTATAATGGGTGATTCATATGTTTTGCGTATGTTCCTAATCATGGCAAGCCCGTCCAGGCCAGGCAAATCTACGTCGGCCAGTATCAAATTTGGATGACTGTGGTCAAGTACCGACATGACCGCCTTGGCCATGTTAGCAACAAGAACATTATATTCGCAGCCCTTCAAAATCTCTGTAATTTCGTCAAGCTGTGGGCAATATCTCATCGCTGCCAAAATCGTTTTCTTTTCTTTCATTCCATACCTCTAATCTTAACGGTATCTTTATATTGCAAAAGTCACAAGTATTGTAACATAGTCATGTATGTTAACAGAATCTTTATGTGTAGCTATATGGGGCTGATTTTATGCCAAAGCTTACTAAAAAGGAACTTAGGGAAATCTTCAGAGCACTCGCCCTGATTACTACTATGGGCATCTCTGTGGTTATCAGCGTCGGCCTGGGCATACTTATCGGGTGGCTGTTGGACCGCTGGCTCGGCACCACACCATGGTTTTTGCTGGTATTTACAGTGCTTGGCATAATTGCGGCTATAAAGTCCATGTACTCGATGGCAAAGCGCGTGATGTAAACAAATAAAGGAAGTGGATAATGGACTACACTGTTGACAGCTTCGTTAGCAAGATGATCAAAGCCGTAATATTCATATCCATTATAATGATGGTAGGCGGTGCCGCTTTTTTCCGCTCATCCTTAGCTATTGGCTTTGCCCTTGGCATAGGCATGTCTATGGCTCTTAACCTGGTAAAAATAAAATGGCTTAAACATTGTGTAAACCGTGCAGTTAACATGGAGGCCGCACGCGCAGCTGCTTATATTAGCGTCAATTATATCCTCCGTTATGCTTTGACCGGGCTTGTGCTGGTCGCGGCATATTTTTTACCTATAGTTGACATGTTTGGCGCGGCAATTGGTTTATTGTCTATGCCCTTTGCCAATTATGTCGTACATTTTATTAAGAGACGCGGCGGCACAAGCGAAACTCAAATTTCTGATGATTTAATAGAACCCGATTTAAATAAACCCTGTGAAGAGGAGCCGCAATCATGAACTTTGACGTGCGAAATTTCGGGGTTATATCTATTGGCCCTATAGATATATGGATTACGGAGTCTATTATTGTTGCATGGGGGGTCATGGCCCTCCTTGTTGTGTTTGCGATAATTGTGCGTATCAAGCTAACAAAGTTTAAAGATGTACCATCAGGCTTCCAAAATGTTATCGAATTTGCAATTGAGTCCTTCGACGGCCTTGTAAACAGGAGTGCCGGCCCTAAACTTTCTTGGATTGGCGGCTGGTATTTTACGGTGTTTTCGTTCCTGCTGGTGTCTAATGTCAGCGGGCTTATTTTGGTTATACGTCCGCCTACCGCCGACTGGCCTATACCTTTGGGCTTAGCGCTTATTACATTCTTATTAATTCAGTTTGCCGGCCTTAGATATCGCGGCTGGGATTATATTAAGAGCTTGTTTGAGCCGGTGTTTGTTTTCTTCCCTATTAATGTATTGGGTGAAATATCTAAACCTATTGCTTTAAGTTTCCGTTTATTTGGGAATGTTTTGGGCGGTATGATACTTGTATCGTTGGTTTACGGCTTAGCGCCTTTGGTTGTGCAGCTTGTTTTGCCGGCAGTACTTCATTTGTATTTTGACGTTTTTGCCGGCGTTTTACAGGCTTTTATTTTTACGGTACTCAGTCTCACTTTTATTGGGGTTGCATCTACCCATTCTAGTGAAACATAAATACAATTTCCCCAGGAGGAATCATCATGCAAAATCCTTTAGCGTTTGTAATGGCCATTGCCTATATCACGGCAGCCATTGCGGTTTTTAACGGTTTCCTTACCACAATAGGGCAAGCAAAGATTGCTACAGCCGCCCTTGAAGGCATTGCCCGCCAGCCGGAAGCTCGCGGCCCGCTTACTACATCTATGATTATCAGTCTTGCGTTTGCGGAAACCGCCGGTATTTACGGCTTAGTTATTGCCCTGATTATTCTCTTCCCCAACCCCATTCTTCGCCAGTTTTACATGTACCTGGTGTAGTAAAAAGGGATGAGTACTTTGAACTCTCAATTTTTATTTTTATTGGAAAGTTTACCGCAAGAGCTGCCCCCTGACCGCTTTTTTGCGATGGACTTGCAAACGCTTATCACGGCTGGCGTCAATGCCCTAGGCGTAATTTTGCTTAGCATTATCCTTACGAAAATCCTATACAAACCTGTGCGCAACCTACTGCATGAACGGACCCAGCGGATACAAAATCAACTGGACGAAGCCCGCGAAAGCAGAGCCGCCGCCGGTGAGTTAAGGACAAAGTACGACCATCAACTCAAGGATATCGACCTAGAGCGTACCGCCATCCTAGAAGAAGCCCGTAAGCAAGCAAGCGAACAACGTGCGCAAATTTTATCCATGGCCAAAGACGAAGCCAGGGATTTAAAGGACAGGGCAGGCATTGAAATTGCGGCAGAGCGTGAGCGTGTGCGGGATGAGATACACACGGCTGTTATTGATATCTCGTCAGAGATGGCAGAGAAACTGCTTGCCGCAACTATCGACAGAAAAGCCCATGACAGGCTCTTTGCCGATGGGTTGGCAGAGCTTGATAAGGCGCTGTTTGTCCCTTCAGAGGCTTAGCTTGTTTTTGCCTGTGCTATAGGTGTAGTTTTAGTTTTGTCATTTTGGATAAAAGCGATCTTTAACCGTTTGCGCTATTTTGCGCAATTGTTGCTTTTTTCTTGGCTATATCAACGTTTTTAGGGAGGTGGATGCATGGCTGATTTATCTGTACGTTACGCAACAGCGCTATTTGATTTGGCACTGGAACGCGGGTTAACAGCGGACTATCTTCAGCAAGCGGCTTTTATAAGCGCTGTCATGCAGGAGGCAGAGGCTAAACGCATTATCACCCACCCCAGGATACCAGAAGCTGAGAAATACGCATTCTTGGAAGGTGCTTTTGCCGGGCGTATCCATGACGATTTGCTTGGCTTTATGCGCCTTACCGTGACCAAAAACCGGGAGACTTACCTGGCCCCTGCGCTGGATGCTTTAGTTGAGATGATCCGCCACCATCAAAGGCACACCACAGCCAAGGTCGTATCCGCCATAGCGCTGACACCCGAACAAGAAAACCAACTAAGGGTTGTGCTAACCCGCAAGCTGGGTAAAACTATAGAATTATCTGTGGAAGTAGACGCCTTTGTAATAGGCGGCTTTAGGGTGCATGTAGATGGTCATGTTTTTGACCATACGCTAAGGCGCTTGCTTAGGGATATGAAGGAAAGCATTACTGCTCCGGCATAATATTTACCGTCATGGCGGGCTTGATCCGCCATCCCATTGGTCTTGCCACAAAGATGAGGGATTCCAGGTCAAGCCTGGAATGACGAGACGTATAACCATAGGAAGAGGAATCGACATATGATCTTCAAGCCTGATGAAATCAGTTCAATTATTAAGCAACAAATCCGAAGCTATTCTGCCAAGATGGACGTTACCGAAGAAGGAACCGTCCTTCATGTAGGCGATGGCATAGCGCGGGTATATGGCCTACCGGGCGCGGTAAGTGGAGAGCTTTTGGAGTTCCCCGGCGATATTTTCGGCATAGCCCTTAACCTGGATGAAGACTCCATAGGCGTTGTGCTGCTTGGGTCCGACGCTAATATCCGTGAAGGCGACTTGGTAAAGCGTACACGGCGGGTTGCGGAAGTCCCCGTTGGGGATAATCTCCTGGGCCGGGTTGTAGACCCCCTTGGGCAACCCCTTGACGGAGGCAGTCCACTGCCGTACAACACCCCAACTCGTGAAATAGAGCGCATAGCACCGGGTGTAATAGAGCGCAAAGAAGTAAACGTGCCGCTGCAAACCGGCATTATGGCCTTGGACGCTTTGGTTCCCATAGGGCGTGGCCAGCGTGAGCTTATAATAGGCGACAGGCAAACCGGCAAGACAGCTATCGCAATAGATACGATAATAAATCAACAGCATACTGGTGTACATTGTGTATACGTGGCAATAGGGCAAAAGGCGTCAACAGTGGCCCAAGTCGCGCGCACTCTGCGCAATGCCTTCCCGGATGATAATCCCCTCAGCGATTACCGCGTAGGCGCAATGCGTTACACCACCATAGTGACTGCTAACGCCAGCGATACGGCGCCTATGCAATATATTGCCCCCTACTCCGGCTGCGCCATAGGCGAGGAATGGATGGAGGCCGGCAAGGATGTGCTTGTGATTTACGATGACTTATCCAAGCATGCCGTTGCCTATCGTGCTCTAAGCCTGCTTCTGAGACGCCCACCGGGCCGCGAGGCTTATCCCGGCGATGTTTTCTATTTACATTCGCGCTTACTGGAAAGGGCCGCTTGCCTGGAAAAAGGCGGCACCCTTACGGCACTCCCTATCATTGAAACCCAAGCCGGCGATATTTCCGCGTATATTCCTACAAATGTAATTTCTATAACAGACGGGCAAATTTTCTTGGAAACCGAGCTTTTTAACAGCGGTATCCGCCCCGCCGTAAGCCCCGGGCTCAGCGTATCCCGTGTAGGCGGCGCGGCCCAAACCAAGGCAATGAAGAAAATTGCCGGGCCCCTGCGCTTAGAATACGCCAGATATCGCGAGCTAGCGGCCTTTTCACGCTTTGGGTCTGACCTAAGCAAGGAAACAGAGCTTGTGCTTCAAAAAGGCGAGCTTGTGGTTGAGATGCTAAAGCAGTCACAAAGTCAGCCGCTGCCTTTCGAAGAGCAGATTGTCTTCCTATATGCGGTAACTCAAGGTAATTTCCTCCAAGGTGTGCCTGTAAGGCCCACCTCCCTCATGGATAGGACAAAAGTTGCCTTGTTAAACTATTTTAGGGATAGCCGCTACGCTGCCCATATGGGCGGCACTGGTCGCAATATTTTGGCGGAGATTAGGGAAAAGAAAGAGCTTTCGGACGGGATACGCGAAGGCCTGCATGAAGCGCTAAAGTTATTTGTATGGCTGCCTTTTGAAGAACTATTGCTGATGCTGTTTGATAACAGTAATAGTGCCGCACTGGGTATGACAAAGGAAGAGATACGCCAAGTTGCGGATGCGCTTTTGTTATTCCATTTCAACCAACTGGATGATGTACGGCGTTACATCGTAAGAGACAAAGAATTTACAAATGCAACAGAAGACAAAGTATTTTTAGAAATCCCGGCCACCAGCCCCATTGCTAAGATATATGACAATGAAATAAGCACGGCAAAAGAGCGCAGTGCTAAGCGTGAGGCTGCTATCACTGCCGAAGCTGACTCTACAGATGACTCTGCAAGTATTACCGACGCTGTCGAGCCACGCGCGCCTATAATCTCGCCTATATTAGAACACGCAATCCGCGAAACAAATAACTTCTTAACCCGCCTGTTCGAGCAGCGCCACGAAGGCCGGGGCTATCTTGCAGAGATGTTTACTCAATTGAGAGAAGTAAAATCCAAGGGCGAGGCCATCCCCAAGGAACTTCAAGACCTATGCATAAACAACTTGAAGGCATTGCTAACGCGGGATGAAATTTTGAGTATTTTGGATAGATATAGAGGTAAGCAACTAGCAAAATAATCTCTGCTATGATTCAGCACAGAAATTATTTCGCGGTTTTGCCGCAGGCAAAAAATTTCCTATTTAGTGCCGACGAAGGAGGCACCATGCCATCAATTAAAGCTATCAAACAACGGCGAACCGTCGTAACAAACATGAAGCAAGCCATGAAAGCCATGAACCTAGTGGCAACGGTCAAGCTAAGAAAGTCCAGAGAGCGGTGGGGGAATACCCTGCCTTTTTTGGAAGGGACAGACAATATCATGCTTGACGCGGCAAGAAGCCCGGCTACGGCGAGCAATATCTATGTGCAAGAGAGGGACAAAAGCTATAAAAACACGGGCTATATTGTGTTTACCAGCGACAGAGGCAAGTGCGGCAGTTACAATATAAATATCTGCAAAGCCGTGCTGGCCCATGCAAGCGCCAACGGTAAAAATGCCGTTCTGCTGCCAATAGGGGCTCGCGGCATGGATTTTTTCCTTTCTCAAAGCCAAAACATACATCGCCAGCTTGGCGCTATGCCAGAAAACCCTACCTATGAAGACGCAGAAGCTATGGGGTTTTCGGTGCTTGCGGATTTTTGCGCTTTGGCCGAGGATGGGGCCCCTATGCCCGGTGAAATCGATGAGTTGTACATCGCATATACCAAGTTCCATACTATTTTAAGTCTAGAGCCGACTATCAAACCTGTCTTACCTATAAGCCTACGGATAGAAGCCGAGCAGGCCGAAAACCCCATGCTTGCAGAAAATACAGAGACGCCATCAATGGAGTATGACCCCGATGTAGACAGCTTCCTGGGGTACATGGCTCCTATGTATCTAAATACGCAAATATATGGCGCTATGCTAGAAGCCGCCCTATGTGAACAGGCCGCTCGCATGGTTGCCACCGATACCGCGGTTAATAATGCCGAGGAGCTTATCGAGGATCTGACTCTGCTGTTTAACAGGCAGCGCCAAGGGATAATTACTCAGGAGATTACGGAGATTGTTAGTGGGGCTAGTGCGCTTACGTAAGCTTGAAAGGGACACAGATGAACCTACCCGCAATAAAGCAAATAGTACAGGCAGAAATGAGCAATAAACGCAGCTCCCCATACAACGAAATAGGCGACAAATATTATCACGGCAAACGCACGGCAAATCTTGCACTTAAATTACGCCAGCAAATCCTGCCAAATGTTGACGACTACGATAACATCCTATCAGTAGCCGCATGGTTTCATGATATATGCAACGGCATGGCAAATCATAGTAAGCTGGGAGCAAAATGTACGCGGGAGTTACTAACCAGCCATGTAACCGCAGATGAACTCGATCAAATTTGCCACATAATTGCCATACACGATGACCGCAACCATGACAGCAACTACTCAGACATAGTAAAAATTCACCAAGACGCAGACCACTTGGATCATTTTGGGACTTTAGATATATGGCGATGCGTAGCATTCACAATAGGCAATGGCAGAACCATGAACGACGCATTGGATTTTTTCAATAACACGAGACCAACAGAAACCATAAGATGGCGCAGCGAGCTGCATTTCGATATAAGCAAACGTATCTACGACGATAAAGAAAAGTATATGCTATCTTTCATCAAGCGCCTCACTATTGAAGGTGCCGGTGATATCTGGAATGAGGAGGCACTGATATGGCAAACGACATCTGTATAAATATGCCAGGCGGTATATTTAACTACCGTGTAGGGGCTATCATTCAGCACGATGGCAATCTATTAATGGTAAAAAATAGTGGCGATAATTTTTATTACACCGTAGGCGGTCGGGTGAAGTTTGGTGAATCTGCCGAGGAGACACTACTCAGGGAGGCCTTAGAAGAAACGGGCCTACCCCTTGAAATTGAAAGACTTGCCTTCATTCACGAGAATTTTTTTGCTATGGAATCGGAGCAAAATCAATATCATGAAATATGTCTGTTTTTCCTGATGAAACCTCACGTAAAAATAGGAGAAATAAGGCAAACATTTGAAGAATCCTACGGCGAAGTCAGCTTCCACTGGCTGCCTCTGGATAGATTAAGTGAATTTGAGATGTATCCACATTTCTTTAAGACAGCGTTCGCGGATATGGACACATTTATAAAGCATTATGTTTCACATGATGGCGAGATGAGAAAGTAATTCTCGTTTCTGTTAGTTTGTTTTGTAGGAGATGGCTCAATGTCCGGAGATAATTTAAAGATATCAAAAATCATGCAGGAAGCTGTTAATTTATCAGTCGAAACTTTCGGTACCATCCTTAAGCAGGTCTGGCTTTTTGGGTCATATGCCCGGAATGAGACCACAGAGGATTCGGATGTTGATTTTTGTGTGGTAGTATCAGAGCCTGTTGAAACATGGAAATATATAAGCACTGTATACAGTGACTTCACAATGGATATTCTTAACCGCTACGATGAATTACCATCTGTTTTTATTACGGATGAAACAAAATTTATCGAAAGTAAAATACCGGTTTATGAGACAATTAAGAGAGAGGGCGTATTGTATTATGACGTATGATATTGTATCTGCGCATATGAATAAATCAGCTTCAAGACTTGAAAGTGCACAAGTGCTAATAGACAACAAACATTATGAAGAAGCCATTGGTGCTGCATATTACGCCATATTCCATGCAATTAGTGCGCTTCTTGCTGCCAAGGGTTTGGACTACAATTCCCATAAAGCCGTGATTTCAAATTTCAATAAAGAATATATACACACCGGTTTGATAGGAAGTATAAGTTCAAAGGCACTGTCAGATTTACACAACAAAAGAAATGAAAGCGAGTATGACCCCACCGTGTTTGTCGGTGAAGACGGCGCAAAAGAAGCCTTACAATTAGCACAAGAAGCAGTACAAGACATATTAAACTACTGCAAAGATAATGGAATCGTTTTTGCTAAAAAGATATAAGGAGTGTTTTAATTGTCAACCAAAGGCACAGGTAAACTACTGCAAATCATAGGCTCAGTTGTAGACGTACGCTTTACGGGCAATCTTCCGGCCTTGTATAACGCCATAGAGGTACCGGGCACATCGCTAGTAATGGAAGTAGCCCAGCACCTAGGCGACAACACTGTCCGCTGCATAACAATGGGTTCTACAGACGGCTTGGCCCGGGGCATGGACGCAATAGATACCGGCGCCCCCATAACCGTACCCGTAGGCCCGGAAACATTGGGCCGCATGATGGACGTACTGGGCCGCCCAATAGACAATAAACCCCCTCCTACCACGGCAGAAAAATGGTCCATCCATCGCAAGGCCCCCGGCTTTGCGGATCAGACCGACAAGGCCGAGATACTAGAAACCGGCATAAAAGCCATAGACCTGCTGTGCCCCTACGCCAAGGGCGGTAAAATCGGCCTATTTGGCGGGGCGGGCGTAGGTAAAACCGTTATCATAATGGAGCTGATTAACAATATCGCCAGCTTCCACGAAGGGCTATCTGTTTTCACAGGCGTAGGCGAACGTACCCGTGAAGGTAATGACACATATTACGAAATGATGGCATCCGGCGTACTGGACAGAACCGCACTAGTTTATGGCCAAATGAACGAACCCCCCGGTGCGCGTATGCGTGTAGGCTTTACCGGTCTAACTATAGCGGAGTATTTCCGTGATGTATCCCGGCAGGACGTACTGCTGTTTATAGATAATATTTTCCGCTTTGTTCAAGCCGGGTCGGAGGTTTCGGCACTTCTTGGGCGCATTCCAAGCGCGGTGGGATATCAACCTACACTGGCAACGGAAGTGGGTGCGTTGCAAGAGCGAATCACCTCCACCAAATCCGGCTCTATCACCTCAATACAAGCAATTTATGTCCCTGCCGACGATTATACAGACCCATCCGTAGTCACGACCTTTGCGCATTTGGATGCTACAACCAATCTTTCCCGTGCGATTGCGGAAATTGGTATTTATCCGGCTATAGACCCGTTGGCCTCTACGTCACGTATGCTTGAAAAAAGCATCGTAGGCGAAAAGCACTACGACGTAGCCCGCCGCGTCCAGTCTACATTGCAACGTTATAAAGACCTGCAAGATATTATCGCGATTTTGGGCATGGACGAACTGTCCGAAACAGATAAACTAACGGTAGCTCGCGCGCGCAAGATCCAATTTTTCTTGTCGCAACCATTTACCGTAGCAGAAAAATTCACAGGCATAAGCGGTAAATATGTACGTATAGAAGATACAGTCGAGGGCTTTAGGCAAATCCTCGACGGCGAGCATGACAGTGTATCGGAAGGCGTGTTCCAAAATGCCGGTACAATAGACGATGTGATTGCTCGCGTTAGGGGCGATTAGCAATGGCAGAGAAGAAACTAGAAATTTTTATTATTACCCCAGACGCTACCGAGTCTGAAAAATACAAGTTTCATGGCCACGCAGACATGGTTGTTTTGCGTTGCCTCACGGGTGATATGGGTATATTGCCGGGGCGCGAGGCCTGCTCTGCTATCTTAGACGAGGGGGCCATTCGTATACTCAGCGAAGAGGTTGAGCACAAAATCGCAGTGCTTGGCGGGGTTTTTCATTTTGACAATGATATACTCACTCTGATAACCCAAAAAGCGTTATTGCCTGGCGAAATTGACATAGTGGCAACCGAGGCCCAAGCGCTAGAATACGAAACTCGCTTAAGTGCGGAAACCAGTGTTAGCGAAAAAGATAAAATGCGTAAAGGATTACATCGCACAAGAGTACTACTAAATGTAACTGCGCAATAACCGGCGCCGTGCACACTCCCGGTTTTGATCTTAATGACGGAGGCTTGCCATGATACGACATAAAGAGGAAGACGTGTATTTCTGGCATAACCTGGACAAATTGGTCGCAGAATCAACAATCATTATCGACAGGCCAAAGGGCAGCCCTCATCCCCGGTTCCCAAGCTTTATCTATCCATTAAACTACGGCTACTTGGAGGATACCACCGCCATGGACGGCGGCGGCATAGACGTATGGCAAGGCTCATGCCCGGCTCAAAAGCTCGATGCTATCATGTGTATAGTTGATCTTAAAAAGCGCGATTCTGAAATTAAACTCCTCATAGGCTGTGCAGAAGACGAAAAGGCGCAGGTCTACAAAGTCCACAACGAAACAGAGTTTATGAAGGGCATACTAATACGCCGGGATAATATGACATAAATGTGAAGTAACTTTAGAGGTGACAATCCCATGCAACCAGCCAAGAAAGCCGCGTTTTTAATATACCCCATGTTTAGCAATTACGAGGTAGCTTTGACTTTAGCCTCTTTCGAAAGGCATGGCAAAAAAGTAGTAGTCTTCGCCAAAGACAAGGCACCAGTAAAATGCGAAGAAGGGCTGCACATTCTCCCCGATAAGTCTTTAAACGAATTTGTTATAGATGAATACGATTGCCTTCTGCTTTCAGGCATTGGCGGCGACCCAAGGGGCGTAATTTTCGACGATACCTATTCAAGTTTCCTAAAGCAGTTTATAGGCAGAGATGATATTTTAATAGCAAGCAACTCCATATCCCCTGCATTACTGGCGCGAGCTGGTCTTTTAAAGGGCAAAAAGTTCTGCGTAGGTATGTACGAGGAAGCGAAAGAAGAATTAAACTTCTTCGAGTTTGAAAACCAGCAAAGGGCACCCATAGTTGTAGACGGCAACATCATAACAGCCATGGGCAGGGCATTCAGGGAGTTTGCTATAGCAATAACCCGTAAACTGGGGTACGAATGCCGCGATGACCTGTGGGGCCAAATAAAATATCCCATCAACCCCGAAGACTACATTTTCAGGATAAACTAAAGCATGTACTCATGCCAGCGTGCACTCACGCTTATAAGTCAGGATGATACCAAGTGCTACTCCAATTAAAAGACATTCAAAAAAATATAGGCGCCGATGAAATTTTAAACAACATCTCATTCATCATCGAAGAAAAAGAAAAAGTCGCCCTTGTAGGCGTTAACGGTGCCGGTAAAACCTCTGTTTTCCGTATCCTAACCGGACAATGGCAGCCGGACGAAGGTGCCATTACTAAGTCCCCGGGCCTAAACATAGGCTACTTGCCACAACTCGCCGAGACAGACCCAAATCTGCTGGAATCCATCCCTACAGGCCATACTCTATATGAAGTGTTGGATGCGGTGTTCGAACCGCTAAAGAAAATGGAAACCGAAATCCGGGCCCTAGAGCAGCGCATGGCCGAAGAATCCGGCGAAGCCCTGGAGGCCTCCTTAAAACGCTACGATAGCCTTACTTCCCGCTTCGAGGCAGCCGAAGGTTATAGCACTTCCAGCCGTGTACGCGGCGTGCTAAAGGGCCTTGGCTTTACAGATCCCCAATGGGTACAGCCTTTCTTCGAATTATCCGGCGGCCAAAAAACTCGCGCGCTCCTTGGGCGCCTGCTGCTAGAGCGCCCATCTTTGATGCTGTTAGACGAGCCAACCAACCATTTGGACATAGAAAGTGTGGCTTGGCTGGAGGAATATCTCCGCACAGTTCCCAGCGCGGTAATAGTAATCTCTCATGACCGCTACTTCATGGACAAAGTCGCGACTAAGACCATCGAAGTCGAGCACAAGAGATCCATTGTATACAACGGCAACTACACTTACTTCGCAGAAAAAAAAGCTCGCGACATAGTTCTGGCCGAGAAGCACTTTGCCGAGCAGCAAAAAGTCATAAAACACCACGAAGATGTAATAAGAACTTTGCGTTCCTACTCAACAGAGGCAGCCATTATCCGCGCAAAAAGCCGGGAAAAACTGCTGGATAAAATCGAGCGACTAGACAAACCCACAAATGCCCCAATGTCTATGCGGCTGCGGCTTACCCCAAAAATCGCGTCCGGCAACGATGTGCTAAGCGTAGAAGAGTTAAGCATGGGTTTTGGCAATAAGCATTTGTTTTCAAATGTATCTTTCGAGGTAAAAAAAGGGGATCGTATTGCGCTAATTGGCCCAAACGGCATAGGCAAGACGACGTTATTAAAAATCCTTATGAAGGAACTAACCCCCATATCAGGCCGTATCCGCGAAGGCGTTAATCTACGCCCAGGCTACTACGACCAAGCCCAGGATCATCTAAGCGAGCATAAGACCATCTTCCAAGAGCTTGCAGACACCTATCCCCGCCTTACCCAAACAGAAATACGCACAGTACTGGGTGCTTTTGTGTTTATAGGAGATGATGTATATAAGCCCATTTCGGCACTGTCTGGCGGTGAGCGTGGGCGCGTAGCCTTGGCAAAAATCATGCTGGCCGGGGCAAATTTTCTTATCCTGGACGAGCCAACCAACCATCTGGATTTATTCTCAAAAGAAATTCTCGAAGACGCTTTAAAAGAATTTACCGGCACTCTCTTGTACATTTCTCACGACAGATATTTTATTAATCATACAGCAACAATGGTGATGGAAATGGAACCTAGCGGCATGCGCTTATATCACGGCAATTACGACTACTACATGGAAAAAAAGGCCGCAGAAAAAGAGCTTGCCGAAATGAACGCCACCACCCAAGAACCAGAATCAAAATCTCCCGAGGCACCCCCTGCAAGCAATAAAGCGGAGTATCAGCGCAAAAGGGAGCAGGACGCCGCGGCAAGACGCAAAAACACTCAGATACAACGGCTAGAAGCAGAAATATCCAAAACCGAAGCCGCAATATCAGACTGCGACACCCGTCTAAACGACGAAGCTATAAGCCGCAACGCCGAAGCAGCCGCCGAAATCTTCGCCGAGAAAACAAATCTTGAAGAATCGCTTACTATCCTTTATGATAAATGGGCAACGCTGACAGATGTATAATAAGAAAAGGTGATATAAATTGAAAACGAATAAAGCATCAAATGTAGTGTCATATATCTTAGGCATGGGCTTTAACCTGGCCCTGCTGGCTGTTCTAGCCTACGCCCTGTTCCACTTTACCCAGCGCGGCTTCGAGTTTGGCGGAGACTTTGCGTCAAGCATGCTGGAAACAGGGCCTGACAACGAGATTTTTTTTATTCTTGAGGAAGACACTCCACGGGCCGAGGTTGCCCAGCGGCTGTATCAATACGAACTTATCGCCAATCCATGGCTTTTCCAGTTGGAAATGTTCCTCAAAAACAGCACCCGAGTATTCCGGGCCGGTACTTATGTCCTTAACCAGAATATGACCAACACCGAAATTAACGCCACGATGCGCCGGGGCCAAACAGCTGCCGCCACCGGGCATGAGGTAGTAACTATTCGCGAAGGCTGGACTATCCGTGATATGGGCACTTATTTCGAATATCGTGGCTTTTTCACCCAGCAAGAATTTATCGACTACGCCCAAACAGGAGATTTTAATTTCCGCTTCCTGGATAACGTACCCGATATACCGGGGCGTAACCGCTTGGAGGGATACCTCTTCCCTGACACTTATTGGGTGCCCCTAAACCCCACGCCATGGGATATAATTTTTAGGATGCTGGTACAATTTGAGGAAGTCATGGAAAGCGCGTGGCTTAACCGCGCACATGAACTGGGCTTTACTCTGGATGATATTATTATCATGGCGTCTATTATCGAGGCAGAGATCCGCCTGGCAGACGAGCGGGCCAAGGCATCTCAAGTAATCCACAACAGGCTAAGAATCGGCCAGCGGCTGGAGATGTGTTCGACCGTTGTCTACGCAATGGGCATACGCCGCGACAGGCTCACTATTGCCGATACCAGAAACACAATCTCGCCCTATAACACATATCTTAACGCCGGGCTACCTATCGGGCCTATAGGCAATCCTGGTCGCGCCAGTATAGAGGCGGCACTATGGCCTACAAGCGGGTCATATCTCTTCTTCGTAGTAGAAGACCCCGTTACAGGGCGGCATTTCTGGTCAACCAATTTTAGAGACCACTCCGCAGCGGCAGCACGCCTTGGTCAGGAAATGCGGCAGACGGAGCAGTAGTAGTGCAATGATTTAAAACCCAAACCCCGTAAACTTTTGAAAAAGCTTAACCAAAACTTTAAAGGGGATGTGCTTTGCGCATCCCGGGAAGGTATTAGGAGTTGAGATTGCGATTTTATATGTTTTTCGCATGACGGCTCCTTTTTATAATCACAAAGGAGGCAGAGTATGCAAGCATTTACGTATTACACCCCGACAGAGATTGTATTCGGGCGTGGAGTGGAAGGCCAAACCGCCGAAATGGTAAAAAAGCACGGCGGAACAAAGGCAATTATTGTATATGGCGAAGGTAGTGTAGTTAAGTCCGGATTATTGGAAAAAATCACCACCCAGCTGGCAAGCGAGGGCATCGAATACTTAAAATTCGGCGGCGCCACACCCAACCCGCATCTTTCTTTTGCGCGGGCAGGCGTTAAGGCCGCCCTTGATTTTGGCGCGGATTTTGTACTAGCTATCGGCGGCGGCAGCGCTATAGACGCGGGCAAAGCAATTGCCCATGGCGCCAAAAACCCGGAAACGGATATTTGGAAGTTTTGGATGAGAGAAGAGCCGCTAACCAAGTCCCTGCCTATAGGGGCTGTGATAACCATATCAGCGGCAGGCAGCGAGACCAGCAACTCTGCCGTTATAACCAATACCGACACCGGGCATAAAAGAGGCATTAACACAGACTTTAACCGCCCGCGTTTTGCTATCATGAACCCGGAGCTGACTTACAGCCTGCCCAAGTATCAAATTGCCTGCGGCGTCGCGGATATTATGATGCATACCTTGGACCGGTACTTTTCCCCCGAGTGTCACATAACCCAAGCAAGCGAGATGACCGACGAAATAGCCGAGGGCCTGCTAAGAGTGGTCATCAAAAATGGTTTGAAGGTACTAGAAAACCCATCAGATTATCAAGCTCAAAGCGAGATTATGTGGAGTGGTAGCCTGTCACATAACGGTATAAGCGGCCTTGGCCGGACTTTTGATTTTTCTGTTCACCAATTAGGTATGGAACTTGGTGGGCGCTTTGATGTGGCCCATGGTGCCAGCCTAACAACAATGTGGAGCCATTGGGCCAGATATGTTGTGTCGGTTAACCCAAACCGCTTTGCCCAGTATGCCCGCAAAGTATGGGGCGTGACTTGCGAAAACGATGAGGCCGCCGCAGAAGAAGGTATAAAAAAGACCGAGGAATATTTCAAAACCATTGGCATGCCAACCTGCTTTACATCCCTTGGCATAGGTACGCAGCCCGACGATGTTGTTGACCAACTGGCCGATTTTTGCGTACACCACGGCAAGCGGCTTGTTGGAAGCTTTAAACCGATGGATAAGGGCGATGTTTATTCTATTTTCCAAGCGGCTAATAAATAAGGAGTGAATCATAATGCAATCAGATATAAAAATTGCCCAAGCGGCTAAACTTAAGCCCATCACAGAAATTGCTGCCAAGTTAGGTATACCGGAAGAAAACACTTCTTTATATGGCCGCTATAAGGCCAAAATCAACCACCGCTACACAGGCACCGGCAAGCCACCGGGCAAGGTCATTCTGGTTACAGCTATCAGCCCCACCCCTGCCGGGGAGGGTAAAACCACCACCACGGTTGGCCTGGGCGACGCGCTTTCAAAGCTGGTTCCCCAAAACGAAAACGTAGTTATCTGCTTAAGAGAGGCATCATTAGGGCCAGTTTTTGGCGTTAAAGGCGGCGCGGCAGGGGGTGGCTACGCTCAGGTTGTACCAATGGAGGACATTAACCTACATTTTACCGGGGACCTGCATGCCATTACTGCCGCAAATAATCTACTAGCCGCTATTTTGGATAACCACATCTACCAGGGCAATGCCCTTGGCATAGACCCACGCCAAGTGGTGTGGCGCCGCGCATTGGATATGAACGACCGTCAGCTCCGCAATATGCTAAACGGCCTGGGCGGCAAAGCCAACGGCACCCCTAGGGAAGACGGCTTCGACATAACCGCCGCTTCGGAAGT